>OBXO01000360.1_pt1 | contig 41425 bp, 35 predicted proteins | sample 1501431 | NCBI WGS metagenome assembly OBXO01 (sample SAMEA2580163, study PRJEB22360) | human gut metagenome | biome: human gut; feature: human-associated habitat; material: faeces | place: Denmark | collected 2008/2010 | reverse complement strand
GCTGCCGCTCATACGCGCAGACCCGGAAGAATGGCGCCGCCGATATAACGGCTGTTTTTGTCAATGACCGACATGGTCGTGGCAGTTCCCATTTCGATGATAATGATGGGCGGTTCGTGTTCGCCAAGGGCGCCGATGGAATTGACGATCATGTCACTGCCGACCGACTTTGGATTGTCCATCAGGATGTTCAGCCCTGTCTTCATACCGGAACCGACCAGCTTCGGATAGATTCCGGTAATCTTTCTGACGGCGGATATGAGTGTGCGGTTTAACGGAGGAACCACAGAAGATATGATGCCTCCTTCAATATCTTTTGGTTCAATCTGATAGATTTCCAGAATACTTTTCAGTGTGATGGCATATTCCAGATTCGTTTTGCCAATAGTAGTTGTAATGCGCTCTACAAAATACGTTTTTTTATTGTCGATCGCCCCAATAAAGATATTTGTGTTGCCGATATCGATAGCCAGAATCATGCAAAAAACTCCTTCGTTTTATTTAAATAACCCGGTAAAATGAATTAATCCATACTATATATGAAACTACTGAAAGTATACAATATTTTAAATGGAAAAACAATCATGCAAACAGGGAATCGGAGCGAATCTTTCTGAATGGTTACTGTTCAAGCCCCAAATTGGTGTGCCGCGGACAATAACACGCTTCGCGATGCACAGAAACGGAAAAGCCGCCGTTTCACCCCGTCCAACGCCGTCCTCAACTGAACGGCTGAACTTCTGCTTTACCGTTCGCTGGGCGCGGTGTACAATGGTGGTAATTTACAGAACCCGGTGAGACCGGGGCCTAAGAGCAGGAGTGTGGAAGATGGTCTTAAAAAAATATCTGATCAGGACGGGAGGTAACGGCACCGGAATCCGGATTAAGGAGGTTCCGGCCGGTGAAGCGGCAGGTAAAGGCAAAGAGGGAAGCTGCAAAAAGCGCAGCGGCGAGGCCCTTTTAACCTGCTTTTTGAAAGACAATACGGACGGAAAGCCGGATGCACGCAGGAAAGCAGTCATTATCTGCCCGGGAGGCGGTTATGAGTTTTGTTCCACCCGTGAAGGGGAGCCGGCGGCATTTCAGTTTCTGGCGATGGACTGCCAGGCCTTTGTACTTCATTACAGTACGTCGCCCAGCATTTTCCCGGAGGCCCTCTGTGAGCTGGCCACTGCCGTATCGCTGATACGCAGAAATGCGGAGCAATGGCATGTCGATCCGGAGGGGATTTTTCTGTGCGGTTTTTCGGCAGGCGGCCATTTGGCGGCATCCCTGGGAATTTTCTGGGACAGCGATTTTCTTTTGATGAAGACGGGCCTTAGTAAGGAAGATATACGCCCGGCGGGACTGATTCTTGCCTATCCGGTCATCTCGTCCGGGGAATATGGGCACAGCGGATCCTTTGACAACCTGACAGGCTGCGGGACTGCGGCCGTTGACAGGGAGTTCCTGTCGCTTGAAAAGCAGGTTGGAAAACAGGTTCCTCCCGTTTTTATATGGCATACGGACATGGACAAAACAGTGCCGGTGGAGAACACCCTTCTATTTGCCTGGGCGCTTAAAAAAGCCGGGATCAGCCTGGAACTCCATATTTTCCCAGAAGGCAGGCACGGCCTGGCGCTTGCAGCGCAGGAGACGGATAAAACGGCGGATGACGGCAGGGGAAGCTACATTGTTCCGTGCTGCCAGATTTGGCCGGAGCTGGCGCGAAAGTGGCTTGAATCGTTTTGAGGCCTGGAAGTTGTTTTTTTGGCGCCTTTGCAAATATCGGGTTACTGTTCACACTGTTATGTCCCGCGAGGTGTTTTCGTGCGTTTTCTGCGCGAAATCCCGAGTTACACGGCGCGAAACTGCGTTTTATGCAGTTTCTGTGCATCGCGAAGCGTGTTATTGTTTACATCATGCCGCTTTTTGGCATAGTGTGAACAGTAACAATATCGGCTGCCGGATATTGAATGTCAAGACTTTTTGTTGACTTTCCTTATATTTCATAATAGAATAAAGTGGACATCTTATACGGATGTCTATTTTTTCGATGGCAAAATAAATTGAATTATTGTTTTTGGAGGAAAAACTCTTGGAGAATATAACAGAACAGATAAAAAAACGGCGTACCTTCGCCATCATTTCCCACCCCGATGCAGGTAAGACGACGCTGACCGAGAAGTTCCTTCTTTACGGAGGGGCGATCAACCTTGCAGGTACGGTCAAGGGGAGAAAAGCGGCCAAGCATGCCGTTTCCGACTGGATGGAGATCGAGAAGGAGAGGGGAATTTCAGTCACCTCGTCGGTATTGCAGTTTAATTATGACGGATACTGCATTAATATCCTGGATACACCGGGGCACCAGGACTTCTCGGAGGATACGTACCGAACCCTGATGGCTGCCGATTCCGCCGTTATGGTAATCGATGCGTCTAAGGGTGTCGAGGCGCAGACGATCAAGCTGTTTAAAGTCTGTCTTCTGCGCAATATCCCGATTTTTACGTTTATTAACAAGATGGACCGCGAGGCCAGGGATCCGTTTGAGCTGATGGATGAGATAGAGAGCGTTCTGGGAATAAAAACGTGTCCGGTCAACTGGCCGATTGGCTGCGGAAAGAATTTTAAAGGCGTCTATGACAGAAATGCGAAAAATATCACTACTTTTACAGCAGCCATGGGAGGTCAGAAGGAAGTGGCTGCCCGGGAGTTTGGGATTGAGAGCGAAGATGTGGACAGCATAATCGGACCGGATTACCGTCAGCAGCTGCTGGAAGATATCGAACTGCTGGACGGTGCAAGTGATGAATTCGACATGGAGCTGGTAAGCCAGGGCAAGCTTTCGCCTGCTTTCTTCGGTTCCGCCCTTACGAATTTCGGTGTGGAGACATTCCTGACGCATTTTCTTCAGATGACGACGTCACCGCTTCCGAGAAAGACGACGACCGGTATTGTAGATCCGTTTGACAATAATTTCAGCGCCTTTGTATTTAAAATCCAGGCTAATATGAACAAAGCGCACCGTGACCGTATTGCATTCATGAGGATCTGTTCCGGAAAGTTCCAGGCCGGAATGGAGGTAAACCATGTGCAGGGCGGCCGCAAGATCCGTCTGTCCCAGCCGCAGCAGATGATGGCCCAGGACAGGAAGATTGTGGAGGAGGCGTATGCCGGAGATATTATCGGCGTATTTGATCCCGGAATTTTCTCCATCGGAGACACGCTCTGTACAGGGGCAGATAAAGTCGAGTTTGAGGGCATCCCAACCTTCGCGCCGGAGCATTTTGCCAGGGTGCGCCAGATGGATACGATGAAAAGAAAACAGTTTATCAAAGGCATCAGCCAGATTGCCCAGGAGGGAGCTATCCAGATATTCCAGGAATTTAATACCGGAATGGAAGAGATAATCGTGGGCGTGGTGGGTGTGCTTCAGTTTGAGGTTCTCACCTACAGGCTGGAGAATGAATATAACGTAGAGGTAAGGCTGGATAAACTGCCCTATGAGTATATCCGCTGGATTGAAAACAAGGATGAGCTGGATGTGGCAAAGATTCAGGGTACATCCGATATGAAGAGGATTAAAGATCTCAGGGATAATCCGCTGCTGCTGTTTATCAACAGCTGGAGCGTCGGAATGGTCCTGGATCGCAATCCGGGTCTTAAGCTGAGCGAATTCGGCCGCAATAATTAAAAACCCGATTACACAGCTTTAGAGCCTGTTTGAAAATTCATTCCTGCCATCTGCACGCCCCACTTCGCGGCATATTTGGCCCAAATTCAGTCAGCGTAGCCCGCTACGCCTCCTTCATTGGGCCAAATCTCCCACAAAGTGTGACGCACAGCTGACAGAAAGTAATTTTCAAACATGCTTTAGTCTAAACTTTTTCTGAAAAAATTTCGCAGGAGGTAAGAAGATGAGTAAGATTGATGTTGTACGTGCAGCGATGGTAGAGGCTATGAAGGCAAAGGACAAGGCGAGAAAAGATTCACTTTCCATGCTTCTTTCCGCTCTCAAGAATGCTGAGATAGATAAGCGGGAGCCTCTGACGGAAGAAGAAGCCGATGCGGTGGTAAAAAAAGAAATCAAACAGACCAGGGAGACATATGAGCTGGCTCCGGCGGACAGGGACGATATCCGTGCGGAGGCAGAAGCTCGCCTGGCTGTTTATAAGGATTTTGCACCGGAAGACATGAGCGGGGAACAGATTGCCCAGGTGATAAAGGAGGTTCTCTCCGAACTTGGCATTGAAAAGCCGGCTCCATCGGACAAAGGAAAAATCATGAAAGTCCTGATGCCGAAGGTAAAGGGCAAGGCCGACGGCAAAGTTGTGAATCAGGTTCTGGCAGAATTGCTGAAATAGCGGAAAGGACAGACAATGTACAAGAAGCATATCGAAGAATATATTGACGCCCACAGACAGGAAATGATCGATGATATCAGTCTCCTGTGCAGAATTAACAGCGAGAAAACAGCTTATCAGGAGGGAAAACCTTATGGCGAGGGAGCCAGCAGGGCGCTCGCCCTGGCGCTGTCCATGGCCGAGAAATATGGATTTTCCATTAATAATTACGACAATTATGTAGGAACCGCTGATCTGAACGAGAAGGAAAAGCAGCTCGATATCCTCGCCCATCTCGATGTGGTTCCGGCCGGAGAGGGATGGACGGTAACGGAGCCCTTTGAACCGGTGGAGAAGGACGGGAAGCTTTACGGGCGCGGAACGGCCGACGACAAGGGGCCGGCGGTTGCGGCTCTCTATGCGATGCGCGCTGTAAAAGAACTGGGGATCCCGCTGTCTAAAAATGTCCGGCTGATACTGGGGACGGACGAGGAGTGCGGCAGTTCCGACATCCGCCATTATTATGACGTTGAGGAAGAAGCCCCGATGACATTTTCGCCGGACGGCTCTTTCCCTGTTGTGAACATAGAAAAGGGGAGTCTTCAGGGGCATTTTACGGCAGAATTTGAACCGTCAGATGCCGTCGCAAGAGTCATCGCAATAAAAGCCGGTACGAAGGCGAATGTGGTTCCGGGTAAGGCATTTGCCGTATTTGAAGGCCTGGATGATAATCTTGTCCGTGATACCGGAACCGAAGTGGAGAAAGAGACAGGCGTATCATTCGAAATACAGGGGAGAAACCATACACTGGAGATAACAGCAATCGGTGAAGGAGCCCATGCATCGCTGCCGACTGAGGGAAAGAACGCCCTGACGGCGCTGCTGCTCCTGATCAGCCGTCTTCCTTTTGCACCGTGTGCCCAGATTGAGGCGCTTCACAGCCTTGTAAAGCTGTTTCCATATCATGACATTTCAGGCGAGGCTCTGGGAGTAGCAATGGAAGATGAACTTTCCGGGGCGCTGACACTGGCCTTTGATCTTCTGGAGGTGAGTGAAGACAGCCTGGATGCAACCTTTGACAGCCGCTGTCCGATTTGTGCAAACGAAGAGAATGTGCTGGAGCCTGCCCGGAGGAGACTGGCGGAACACGGGTTTACATTGACGAACGAAACGATGACGCCTCCTCATTATGTGGACGGTAATTCCGATTTTGTCAAAACGCTGCTGAAGGCATATGAGAGATATACAGGCCGTAAGGGAACCTGTGAATCGATGGGCGGAGGAACCTATGTACACAGTTTAAAGAACGGTGTCGCCTTTGGCGCTGCTATGCCGGAGACGGATAACAGAATGCATGGGGCGGATGAATTTGCCGTGATTGACGAGCTGCTGGTGAGCGCCAAGATATTTGCCCAGGTTATCACGGATTTGTGCCGTTAGTTCGGCGGTTATTGAATATAGAGAGTTTGGAACAAGGCCCGGAGACGATTGCTCTTTGGGCCTTGCCGCCTTTGCGGTAAGGTAAAGTTTTCCATGGCGTCTTCTGCCATTTTGAGCTGGCAGAGTTGTTTTTATTGAAATTTAATAAAGAATTCCATTTTTCCTCAGAGAATTAAAAAAAGCTCAATTGATTTGCCGCCGATTTTATGCTAGACTATAATACTGATATGGTTAAAAGCAGCAGGCTCTATATTGGGACGATTGTTTTGAACGTATCATAGAGACGCAGATTCCTTAACAGGACTGTCAAAGAGAGGAGACAAATCACATGAAGAAAAAAACACTTGCCCTGTTTTCAGCAGCAGTTATGGCTGCGGCAGCGATGACAGGCTGCAGCAATAATACCGCACCAACATCACCGTCAACCGAAGAGACAACGAAGGCGCCGGAGGCTCCGTCAACCGAGGCTGCGGCTGAGACGGCGGCAGAAGAGCAGAAGAAAGAGCTTGTTATCCTTGGAGGAAACGGCGCGGGGCTGATTGCGGCCATCCAGGCGGCGGAGGATGGGATTAATCCGTCTAAGATTCTGATCCTGAGCGGCAGCGGTGAACTGGCAGCCGATATGAAGGAAAAGGAAGATTTTATCAATGCGTCGGAGACTGCCGAACAGTTTGAAGCGGAGATTGACGATACATACGACACATTCCTGTCGGATACATTGAAGGCCGGTAAGAACGGCAACAACCAGGACATGGCGGAATTTCTTGTTGAGAGCGCTGAGGAAGCCAAGAACTGGGTGGAAGGCCTCGGAATCAAATTAACGGGAGTCGAAAAGAAGGATGGGTCATCTCTGGCGAGAAGCTATACATTGGCAGACGGAGGCAGTCTTTCAGAGGCATTATCCGAAGCGCTGGTTAAAAAAGTGGAGGATCTGAAGATTCCGGTAAAGACAGGAGCAGAGGTGAAAGAGATTGTCATGAATGCCGACGGCGTTGTGACAGGAGTAAAGGCAGAAATTGACGGAACAGAAGAGACCATCGACAGCATCGCCGTTGTAGCTGCCGACAAAGAGCTGCTTCCGGTTTTATCAGGAATGGAGATTCAGCTCACTAAAGCAGCCGATGAAAAAGCTACGGGCATTATTGTCAATTCATGCGCGGAAGTCCTGGATGCGGCCGGAGCGCCGGTTCACGGAATTTATGCAGTCGGAGGGCTGATCGATGCAGGCGTACACGGCGAAGCTGTTCTGCCGGGCAATGATTTAACTGCGGCTGTCGTATACGGTGAGACGGCCGGAGTTGAATCCGCAATTTACATTTCCGATAACAGGGAATAGCATATAGTAATGTTGAAGGGCACGGTAATTCCGTGCCTTTTCCGATCCGGTTTTTCTTGCGGCAAAGGAACACAAAGCCGTATTTTCACATATATTAACAGTAACCAACTTTCCGGAGGCCATAAGAATGAGAATCTGTGACCTGAAGCAAAAAGAAGTAATCAATATAAAGGACTGTAAACGCCTCGGTTTTGTAGGAGATGTGGATTTTGATATCTGTACGGGGAGGATGATTGCAATCATCGTTCCGGGGCCGGGCTGTGTCTGGGGGTTTTTAGGACATGAAAAAGAATATGTGATTCCTTTTTGTGACATCAAACAGATAGGGGACGACATTATTCTTGTTGAGCTGAGGGAGAAGAAAGAATGAGATTTAAGCTCCCCGCACATGGAAACGCTGAGCGGCCGCGACAAGGCCCGCCCTCTTACTTAACGCGTGAGACAATCATCGGCTGCAGGCCGGTGGACGGGGCCGATACCTCTGGCGGAGTCTTTCGTCCCGGCGAAAGTCTAATAGATTCACCCTACCACCCCGTCCACTGGCCGTTCCGGCACGTCCTCACCTGCTTAATTTTCTGGATAAAACACTTGCATATCCCGACCCGTTGCGATAAAATAAACACAATTATTCGTGTCAGGAGGAAAAATATTTGAAATGCCCATTTTGTAATGCAGCGGATACGAAGGTAATCGACTCCCGGCCGGCAGACGACAACAGTTCCATCCGCCGTCGCCGCCAGTGCGAGACTTGCGGCAAGCGGTTTACCACGTACGAGAAACTGGAAACGATCCCGTTAATGGTAATTAAGAAAGATAATTCGAGGGAGGTATATGATCGGGCCAAGATCGAGGCAGGCGTACTCCACTCCTGTCACAAAAGGCCGGTATCTCCGCAGCAGATTGCCTCTGTGATTGATGCTATTGAGAACAAGATTTTTAATATGGAGGAGAAAGAAATCAGTACATCGGCCATCGGTGAGCTTGTGATGGACAAGCTTAAGGATTTGGATGAGGTGGCTTATGTCAGATTCGCCTCTGTATACCGTGAATTTAAGGATGTCAACACCTTTATGGAAGAACTGGGTAAACTTCTCCAGAATAAACCGGATGGAAGGAAAACCTGATGTTTAATGTGTTTTATCCCAGAGAATATGTGGATTCGGCCTATGATATCCCCTATGAAGAATTTTACGGCAGAGGGGTCAGAGGCGTGATTTTTGACATCGATAATACCCTGGTACCGCATGGGGCCCCGGCTGATACAAGGGCCGTGGCCCTTTTTGAGAGACTGAGGGGGATGGGGATGGAGACATGCCTGATGTCCAACAATAAAGAACCAAGGGTGTCCTCCTTTGCCGCTCAGGTGGCTTCGCGTTATCTATTCAAAGCAGGAAAGCCCGGAATTAAAGGTTATAAAAGAGCAATGGAGCTGATGAAGACAGATGAGGCGACTACCCTTTTTGTCGGCGATCAGCTCTTTACCGATGTCTACGGAGCCAATAGGGCAGGGATATACGGTATACTGGTTAAGCCGATTCATCCGAAAGAGGAAATTCAGATCGTTATAAAGCGCCGTCTGGAATGGATTGTGCTGTATTTTTATAATAGAGAGAAAAGAAAAGTTCAGAAGAGGAAGAGATAGTATGGACGGAAAAACTAAAATATGCGGGATTATTGCCAATCCGGTTGAACACAGTATGTCACCGCTTTTGCAGAACCATTATGCAAAGAGAACCGGAGTTAATCTGGCGTATGTTCCGTATAAAGTGAAAGAAGAGGATCTGCAGCCGGCGGTAGAGGGCGCTTATGCCCTGAATATACTTGGACTCAACGTAACGGTTCCCCACAAACAGACGGTAATGAAATATTTAAAGGACATAGACGAAACTGCCGCAGACATCGGCGCCGTGAATACGCTGGTGAGGATGGAAGGCGGATATAAGGGATATAATACGGATGTTCCCGGTCTGCTTCGCTCTATTCAGGAGGAGGGCATAGTAATTAAAGACAGAGCCTGCATCCTGATCGGCGCCGGCGGCGCCGGAAAAGCGGCAGCCTATATGATGGCTAAGGAGGGAGCTTCGGTTATCTATCTGCTGAACCGGAGTAAGGAGAAAGCAATGCATCTGACGGAATGGGTGAACCGTCTGGCAGGAAGGGATGTTGTCAGGCCTCTGGCGCTGGAAGATCACAATAAAATTCCGGAAGGCAAATATTTTGCCGTCCAGTCCACCAGTGTGGGGATGCATCCGAAGGTAGGAGCAGCCCCGATTGAGGATCCTTCATTTTATGGGAAAATCAGCGAAGCAATCGACGTGATTTATACTCCGGCAAAGACAAAGTTCATGGAAAATGTGGAGGCAGCCGGCGGCCGCGCAGTAAACGGGCTTAATATGCTGCTTTACCAGGGGGTGATCTCCTATGAACTGTGGAATCCGGGTGTAAAGGTCGATGAAGATACGATTGCAGAAGCGAGGACGATTATAGAGGAACGTCTTGCAGCCAGCAGACTGGCGTCCGCAAGGAAGGCCAACCTGATCCTGATTGGTTTTATGGGAGCCGGAAAGACATGTGTCGGCGAGGCGTATGCGAAGAAACACGGTCTTACCATGGTGGATACCGATTATCTGATCAGGGAGGAAGCAGGAACAAGCATTTCCGATATCTTTGCCGAGAGAGGGGAAGAAACCTTCCGCCGCATGGAGACGGAGCTTCTGAAAAAGCTGGTTGCAGAGAGGGGGAAGGAAGAAGAACGCCTTATCCTCTCAGTAGGAGGCGGACTTCCGATGTGCAAAGAGAACAGGGAACTGCTGAAAAAGCTGGGCCGCGTCGTTTATCTGCGCGTGTCTGCCGACACCGTATTAAAAAGACTGAAGGGCGACACCTCCAGGCCGCTGCTTCAGGGAGACAATGTCAGGCAGAAGGTGGAGGAGCTGATTGAAAAGCGTAATCCGATTTACATGGAAAGTTCACATCAGTCCGTGGAGGTTGACGGAATTGATATTTCAAACGTCGTGAAAATGATTGAAAAACTCGAAAAAGACACGCCGGTATATGAAGGCACTTGATTAATGGCGGGATTGCAGCGTAATTCAGAGTTACTGTTCACACGGCAGTATCCCGCGAAGCGTGTTATTGTTTACAGCACGCTGCTTTTTGTGGTGTAAACAGTAACAATTCAGACGCAAATGGACGTGAATCGTCAAAAAGTAGTTGAAAAACAGGGTATTATAGTATAAAATAAAAAAGATCAACAGAGAATTTAAGGAGGAGTATCATTTATGATATCAGCGGGCGATTTTAGAAACGGTATTACACTGGAAATCGAGGGCAACGTTTTTCAGATTATGGAATTTCAGCATGTAAAACCTGGTAAAGGTGCTGCATTCGTTAGAACTAAGATTAAAAATGTAATGAGCGGCGGCGTAGTAGAGAGAACTTTCAGACCGACAGAGAAGTTCCCGGCAGCAAGAATCGACAGAGTGGACATGCAGTATTTATATTCAGACGGTGATCTGTTCCATTTCATGGATGTGAACACTTATGAGCAGGTTGCATTAAATCCGGATTCAATCGGTGATGCTCTCAAATTTGTCAAAGAGAATGAAATGTGCAAGGTTTGTTCCTACAACGGCAACGTATTCTCTGTAGAGCCTCCGTTATTTGTAGAACTGGAGATTACCGATACCGAGCCTGGCTTCAAGGGTGATACGGCTCAGGGAGCTACAAAACCGGCTGTCGTTGAGACAGGAGCTACCGTTTACGTTCCGTTATTCGTAGATCAGGGCGATAAGATTAAGATTGATACACGTACGGGTGAGTATCTGTCCAGAGTGTAATAGAGTTTAACTGAACGGCTACCATATGGAAAATGGAGCTGCTGTAAAATATCCGGAGGAGACGAGCGAGATTTTACAGCAGTTCTTTTTTACTTTGTACGAAGTACGAAAGAGGAGAAGACCGGATGGAGAGGGAGAGAAGAGAGAGCCGCCGATCTGCCGTTGCAAAGGAGCAAAGGCGAAGGCAGCTGATCCGCAAGAGACTCATTATCCGCTGTGTCATCGGCATTGTTGCATTTATCCTGGGAACGGGAACCGGATGGCTGTTAAGGGGGGCAACGATTCGGAAGGCCATAGATTTGAGCGCCATCAAAGCACCGGAGTGGATTGACCAGCAGTTTTTAACGGTAAATCCGTATTCGAGACCGGGAACCAAGCTGGCGGCGGTGAACTCCATTGTCGTTCACTATATTGGGAATCCGGGGACGACAGCCCAGCAGAACAGGGATTATTTTGAAAGCCTGAAAAACCAGAGCGGCAGCAATACAACATCGGTGAGCAGCAATTTTATCATTGGTATGGATGGAGAGATTATCCAGTGTATACCGGTAGACGAGAAGTCATTTGCTTCCAATAACCGCAATTCGGATACGATTTCGATTGAATGCTGTCATCCCGGCGAGGACGGAGAATTTACCGAGGAGACGTATGAATCCCTGGTAAAACTGACAGCATGGCTCTGTAAGGAGCTGGACCTGACCACAAAGGATGTGATACGTCACTATGATGTGACCGGAAAGGCATGCCCCAAGAACTTCTCGGAGGATGAGGGAGCCTGGAAGCAGTTAAAAAAAGATGTAAAAAAAGCGATGCGTTAAAGTTCGCTTAAACATAGAAAAAGCATAAGAGACAGCGGAATGGACGGCTGTACCGAAAGCAAAGGCAATACAAGAAGGAGAGTAACCTGATGAAAAAGATAGTGGATTTGATCACAGAGGAATTAAAGCCGGCTTTTACCGGCTGCGGATACGACGAAAAATTTATCCGTGTGACCCTGTCTAACCGGCCGGATCTCTGTGAATACCAGTGCAACGGCGCTATGGCGGCGGCCAAAGCTTACAAAAAGAAACCGATAGATATTGCGAATGAACTGGTGGAGCAGTTGAAAGACAGTTCCATGTTTTCTGAGATTAATGCCGTAATGCCCGGCTTTATCAATATCCGCCTGAATCCGGAGTATCTTGCCGGATATGTGAACAGGATGGCCTCGGATGAGAAATACGGTCTCGAGGAAGCAAAGGACCCGGAGACGATTATCGTGGATTACGGCGGGGCCAATGTGGCGAAGCCTCTTCATGTGGGGCATCTCAGGGCTGCCGTTATCGGCGAGAGCATTAAGCGCATCTGCCGTTATATGGGACACAGGACCATAGGTGACGTTCATCTGGGCGATTGGGGGCTTCAGATGGGTCTGATCATCGAGGAGCTTCACGACAGAAAGCCGGAGCTTGTCTATTTTGATGAGACTTTCCAGGGGGAATACCCGGAGGAAGCGCCGTTTACGATATCAGAGCTGGAGGAGATCTATCCGACTGCCAGCGCAAAAGCGAAGGAAAAGACGGAAGCAGGAGAGGCGTTCAAGGAGAGGGCTCAGGAGGCCACCTTTAAGCTTCAGAACGGCTACAGGCCATACAGGGCTATCTGGAGCCATATCATGAAGATCTCACTGGCTGATTTGAAAAAGAATTACGACAACCTGAACGTTTATTTTGACCTTTGGAAAGGTGAGAGCGATGCCCAGCCGTATATTCCCGGCCTGATTAACGATTTGATTGAGAAAGGTCTTGCCTATGAGAGCGAGGGCGCTCTTGTCGTTGATGTGGCGCAGGAAGGCGACGCAAAAGAATATCCCCCCTGTATTGTCAGGAAATCGGATGGCGCCTCACTTTACGCAACCTCTGATTTGGCAACCATTATTGAGAGGGAGAAAGAGTATCATCCGGATCGTTATATCTACGTAGTGGACAAGCGTCAGGAACTGCATTTTGTTCAGGTATTCCGTGTCGCAAAGAAAGCGGGAATAGTAAAAGAAGATACACAGATGATTTTCCTCGGTTTCGGTACGATGAACAGCAAGGAAGGCGGTCCGTTTAAGACAAGGGACGGCGGAGTTATGCGTCTGGAGCAGTTAATCAGGGATATTAACGGGGAAGTTTATAAGAAGATCCAGGAAAAACAGAAGGTTCCGGAGAATGAGATGGAACGTACCGCTGAAATTATCGGCCTTGCGGCCCTGAAATACGGAGATCTCTCTAATCAGGCGACAAAGGACTATGTATTTGATGTGGAGCGCTTTATTTCCTTTGAGGGCAATACCGGTCCCCATATCCAGTATATGATTGTAAGAATTAAATCGATTCTGGAAAAATATGAGGAGCTGAAAGGCAAAGTTGCTGAAAGGCAGCCGATCCGTCCGGCACAGTCCGTTTCGGAGAAAGAGCTTCAGCTGGAACTCTGCCGTTTTGGCGAGATTATTGAAACAGCGTTTGCAGAGACCGCTCCGCATAAGATTTGCCAGTACATGGCCGACCTTGCAGATGCATTCAATAATTTCTATCTGGAAAATAAGATCATTGCTGAGGAGGATGCCTGTAAGCAGGCGTCATTTATCAGCCTGATTACGTTGACAAAAGAGATTCTGGACACCTGTATGGCTCTTCTGGGGATGGAGTCTCCGGAGCATATGTAATCAAGTGAATTTGAAACAGGCGGCTGTCCATTCCGGGAGCCGCCTGTCTGAATATGGAGAGCTGCCTTTTTGACGGTGAAAAGCCTTCAGAGCTTGCTTTTGCCGATTGGAACAGACAGTTATTGGAGGGGTATCTTGAGCATCAGGGATATGACGGTAGACACATTCTGGAAAGGAGAAGTCCGGGTCCAGGCAGTAGCAGAAGACGGGGAAGGATCATACAGAACAAGGATTTTTATTAAAAACGGTGAGATTTATGATTATCACTGTTCCTGCCCTCACGGAAGTTCATATAAGGGGATTTGTGAACACGGGCTTGAGCTGTTTAAAAAGTACCGGCTCAGGGAGCGGGAAATGAATGCGCTTCCTGTTTCAACCTCCCCTGCGGTGAGGGCTATGATACGTGAATATACAAACCGGGAGGTTGCACGCATCATGGGAGAGGAAACGGCCCCGGTTGTGGAGTTTGTCCCCTGCCTGATTATCAGCCGCCGCGGAGTTTCCCTGGAATGCCGGATCAGGGGAAAGAGGCAGTATCTGATAAAGGATTTGGGAGCTTTTGCCGACGCTGTCAGAACGGGAAAAAGAGTTGAATACGGAAAGGGCTTTGCATTTGAACACAGCCTTTTGGCATTTTCAGAGGAAAGCAGGCCTCTGGTGCAGATGGTTATGGAAGAGACGGGGGCTTATAAAGAGCATTATGAGGATATCAGAAAGAGGACAGCCGCTGCGGCACCGGTCCTTAATACTCTGTTACTCAGCCGTTCGGCCTGCGACCGTTTTTTTGCAATTGTGGAGGGCAGGGAAATCGAGACGGAGACCTGCAGGGGGCACAGAACGCGGCTTAAATTTTTACGGGGCAAACCGGCCATTCGTATCCGGACTCAGAGGATTGGCCGGGAAGGGCTTGAGATCAGGATTCCGGATGAACTGATGGTTTTTCAGGGAGAGAAGAGCCTCTATGTGACGGATGAAACCCATCTTTACTGCTGTGATGATGAGAGCACTGAAAACCTGACTATTTTTCTCACACAGATACTGTCTGAACCTGGGGGAGCGCGGAAGGTAAGCGTAAATGAGCGGGATATTCCTCTTTTTTATGAGAGAGTCCTGAAAAAGCTGGATCTGTCAGGAATTCTGGAGTCAGGGGGGATTGACTGGGATTATTACAGGCCGGGAGAATTGCAGGCCAGATTTGAATTTGACAGCAGACAGCCGGGAGAAATTACGATGAAGCCGATTCTCTTCTATGGTGATTTTTCTTTTCATCCGCTGGAGGATGAAAAAATACCGAAGGAGATATGCAGGGACGTGCCGGAAGAATTCCGGGTCAGCCGCCTGATTACAAAATATTTTGAATACAGGGAAGATAACGGTGAATATCTTGTCATACGTGACGATGAGGATGCAATTTACCGACTCCTGAGCGAAGGTATTGACCGGTTCGGTGAAACAGGGGAGGTATGGGTCTCCGACAGCGTCAAATCAATGAAGGTTCTGGCTCCGCCCCAAATATCCCTGGGCGTATCGGTTCATGAAGGATGGCTGAATCTTAAAGTGGATGCGGAAGGGATGAATACCTCAGAGATAATGCGGATTCTTTCGGAGTACAAACAGAAAAAGAAGTACTGCCGGATGAAAAACGGAGATTTTCTGAGACTGACCGACGACGGTCTTTTGACCCTTTTGAAGCTGACCGACGGTCTGGCGCTGGGAAAGAATGAGCTGCAGTCAGGAATGATATCATTGCCGGCTTACCGGGCATTTTATCTGGAAAGTCTAGTCAAAGAAAACGGGCACATTCCATTTTCAAGAGACAGCTTGTTTAAAACGATTGTCAGGGATTTGCAGTCATCTGAGACGGTCGGGTATGAACCGCCGGCAGAACAGGGGAAGGTTCTGCGCGAATATCAGAAGGCCGGTTTTGTCTGGATGAAGATGCTGGACGGCTACCGGTTCGGCGGGATCCTTGCAGACGACATGGGCCTGGGAAAAACGCTTCAGACGATAACCCTGCTGGCAGCGGAAAAGGAAGAGCGTGCCTGCGGTGCAGCCGCGGGCATGGCGCAGCCGTCGCCGTCGGTTTCCCTGGTAATTTGTCCGGCTTCCCTGATTTATAACTGGGGACATGAATTTTCCATTTTTGCGCCTTCTCTCAGAGTACTGCTGGTGACCGGCCCGCAGACGGAACGGCAGAAGGAACTCGGACAGATTGATGAGTATGACGCCGTGGTTACCTCCTACGATCTTCTGAAACGAGATCTGCCTTATTATATGGAGCATACATTCCGATTTGAGATAATTGATGAGGCGCAGTATATCAAAAATGCATCAACTCAGAGTGCGAAAGCAGTCAAAGCAGTCAAAGCAATTTCAAGGTTTGCCCTGACGGGAACGCCGGTGGAGAACAGACTCAGCGAATTGTGGAGCATTTTTGATTATCTGATGCCGGGCTTTTTGTTTACCTACCGCAAGTTCAAAACCATGTTTGAGATACCGATTGTAAAAGAGGAGGATAAAGAGGCTCTTGAGAATCTCCACAGGATGATTCGCCCATTTATCCTGAGAAGGCTGAAATCAGACGTTTTGAAGGAACTGCCGGAGAAGCTCGAAAAGGTTGTCTATTCGGCTACGGAAGGAAAGCAGAAGGAGCTTTACCGTGCGGCGGCCTTAAAACTCCGCCGGAGCCTTGAGGAGGATGAAAAGACGGCTGAAACGTCCGGAAAATTTCAGATTCTTGCGGAGCTTACGAGACTCAGGCAGCTTTGCTGTGATCCGTCCCTCTGTTTCGAACGGTATAACGGTGAGTCGGCAAAACTTGAGACCTGCGTCTCCCTTCTTCTCTCTGCTGCAGAATCAGGCCATAAAATCCTTTTATTCTCCCAGTTTGCCTCGATGCTGGGAATTATAGGAAACAGGCTGAAAAAAGAAGGAATTCCATTCTATCTTCTTACCGGTTCCACCACAAAGGAGGAGCGGAATAAAATGGTAAATGCGTTTCACCGCGATCAGGTGCCGGTATTCCTGATTTCCCTGAAGGCTGGAGGGACGGGACTTAATCTGACGGCGGCCGATATCGTGATCCATTACGATCCATGGTGGAATGTGGCGGCGCAGAACCAGGCGACAGACCGCGCCCACCGTATCGGGCAGGAGAAGCAGGTGACGGTTTATAAGCTGATAATGAAAGATACGATAGAGGAGAATATTCTGAATTTGCAGGAAGCAAAGAAGAATCTGGCGGATCAGATTGTAACGGAAGGAATGGTTTCATTGGCTGAGATGAGCAGGGAGGAATTGTTAAAGATTTTGGAGATTTAAATAAGCAGGTGAGGACGCCGCCGTACCGGCGGCGTCCTCATCTGCTTATTTAAATTTCAGCCGCATATAACGTATCAGCCATCTGCCGTCCTCCTGAACCAGCCGGACTTGAATATTCCAGTTCTGTGTGAATGAGGTACCATCAACAGGAGTAAAGTTTACCTGAAAGGTTCCATACAAATGTATTCATAAAAATTTAACTTGACATAAGTTAACTAACTAATTATCATATAGTTAATTATTAGAGGGCTAACAAGGAGGAGAAAAATGAACTGTAATTTTCATGATGGTTCGGAGACACGGAACCATAAGCTGGTGGAAAAATATATTATGGCTAATAAACTGCATAGGATGTACCTGGAAAGAGAGCTGAACAAATCAGGCGTTTACCGGAGCCAGCATCAGATCCTGATGTTTATTTCAAAGTTTCCCAACGCCTCGCAGAAGGAAATAGCCAACCGCCAGCATGTGTCCACGGCAACGATTGCAGTCTCCCTGAAGAAGATGGAAAAGGGAGGATATATCAGCCGCGTGACGGATAAGGATGATAACCGCTACAATCAGATATGCATTACTCCCAAGGGGCAGGCGGTTGTGGAGGTAAGCGAAAAGATATTTAAGAAGGTGGAAAATGCTCTTTTTTCCGGTTTTACTGATGAGCAGTTGGATCAGTTTGAGGAGTTTCTGGATAAAGTGCGCCTCAATTTGGAATATCTCTTCCAGGAAAGTGACATAAAGACAGGGCAGGAATAATTGGAGGTATAAAATATGAAAAAATATATGAAATATGTCAGGCCTTATCGCAGCGCCTTTATTATTGGGCCGCTCATGATGTTGACGGAAGTGTTAGGGGAAATTATGCTGCCGAAACTGATGTCGATGATCATCAATAATGGAGTGGCTCAGCGGGATGCCGGTTACATTATAAAGATTGGGCTTGTGATGCTTTTAACTACCGTGCTGATGGCGGCAGGAGGAATCCTGGGCGCCTATTTTTCAGCAAAAGCATCGATCAGCTTTACCAGCGATCTGAGAAAGGATGTATTTTCCAGGGTCCAGCAGTTTTCCTTTAAAAATATTGATGATTTCAGCACCGGTTCTCTTGTTACCAGACTGACGAATGATATCCAGCAGGTACAGAATGTTATGATGATGGGGCTGCGTTTGATGCTTCGTGCGCCGGGGATGCTGATTGGAGCGCTGTTTATGGCGTTTTGGATGAATGCCCGGCTGGCGGTAATTATTCTGATTGTGATACCTCTTCTTACTGCGGCTATTGCGACAATACTGAAGCTGGCATTCCCGCGGTTTGAGATTATGCAGAAAAAGCTGGACCGCCTCAATAACGGAATACAGGAAGTGCTGACGAATGTCCGGGTAGTTAAGTCTTTTGTCCGGGAAGATTATGAGTGCAAAAAATTTAAGGAGATGAACGCCGACCTGAAGGAAAGCAGCTTAAAAGCCATGCGGATTGTCATTGCGACGATGCCGGTAATGATGCTGGCGATGAATGTGACGACAGTCGCCGTGGTCTGGTACGGCGGAAATATTATTATCGGAGGCGGCATGGCTGTCGGAGATTTGACGGCATTTACCACATATATAGTACAGATTCTGATGTCGCTGATGATGCTGTCAATGGTGTTTTTACAGAGTTCCCGCGCCATGGCCTCAGTAAAGAGAATCAATGAGGTAATGGATACGGAAATTGATTTGACGGATACGGATGCGGCCAGAAAAGACGCTCATGTCACAAAGGGCGGTGTGGAGTTCAAAGATGTCTGTTTCTCTTACGGCCAGGCCGGTGATTACGTTCTGGAACACATCAATCTTCAGGTAAACGGCGGAGAGACGGTGGGAATCATCGGTTCCACAGGAAGCGGCAAGACATCCCTCGTTCAATTGATACCGAGGCTCTATGACGCCACATCCGGTAAGGTGCTGATAGACGGGATTGATGTCAGGGACTACTCCCTGAAAAATCTGAGGGAAGGAGTCGGAATGGTACTGCAGAAGAACATACTGTTTTCCGGCACGATTGAAGAAAATTTAAAATGGGGTGATGAGGAAGCCTGTATGGAGACGGTCAGAGAGGCGGCAAAGAGCGCACAGGCTGATGAATTTGTCACTTCGTTTGTTCATGGCTACGATACTGAGATGGGACAGGGCGGAGTCAATGTTTCGGGAGGACAGAAGCAGAGACTCTGTATCGCCAGGGCGCTTCTCAAAAAGCCCAGGATCCTGATTCTGGACGACAGCACCAGCGCTGTAGATACGGCAACGGAAGCGCAGATACGAAAAGCATTCCGTACGTCTCTGAAGGATACGACAAAATTCATTATAGCCCAGAGAATCAGCTCGGTCGAGGATGCGGATAAGATTATTGTCCTCGACGACGGCAAAATTATCGGTATGGGCACTCATGATGAGCTGCTCGGTTCCTGTGAGGCCTACAGGGAAATATATGAAACCCAATACGGCAGAAACAGCGGGGACGAAGAGGACGGCGGCAATGCGCCGCAGGCAGCAGCGGGAGCGAAGGACGGACAGGAGGTGCTGGCATGATGGATCAGAACAGAATAGAGAGCCTCAAAAGGCGTTACGGCAACCGTGTTGCCGATTCACCGAGGAAGAAACACGGACCCGGCAGAATGGCGGCCAGGGGAGGCGGAAAACCAAAGAACAGCAAGGAGACGGTGAAGAGATTGCTGTCTTACCTTGAAAAAGATAAAATGTGGATGGGGGCAGCCTTTCTCTGCGTCATTGTGAGTACACTCACTAACCTTGCAGGCTCATATATGCTGCGCCCGATCATCAATACCTATATCGTGCCCCTGGACGGGAGCAGAGGTGACAGCACGGGTCTGTTCAGGGCGTTAATCGTGATGGCTGGGATTTATCTGCTCAGCGTGGCTGCCAATTATACGCAGTCCAGGATTATGCTGACGATAGCGCAGAATGCGCTGCAGCGGATCAGGGAGGAGCTGTTTGCAAAGATGCAGAAGCTTCCTCTTCGCTTTTATGATACTAATAATAACGGCGATTTGATGAGCCGTTTTACAAATGATGTGGATACTATCGGAAACATGCTCAGCAGTACGCTGGTTCAGTTGTTTTCCGGAGCGCTCAGTATCATAGGGACGCTGGTTTTGATGATTTATACGAATATTTACCTGACTGTGATTACCGTTGTTATGATACCGCTGATGATGAAAGCGGGAGGCTTTGTGGCCGGCAGGAGCCAGAAGTATTTCTCGGCCCAGCAGTCGGCCCTGGGCGCGCTCAATGGGTATATTGAGGAGACAATTCAGGGACAGAAGGTTGTAAAGGTATTCTGCCATGAGGACGTGGCGGAGGAAGAGTTTGGCTATTTAAACGGCGATTTGAGGGATAAACAGATTAAAGCCCAGTTCTTTGGAGGCATCATGGGACCGGTTATGGGAAACCTGAGCCAGGTCAATTATGCCCTGACCGCCTGCATCGGAGGCCTGCTCTGTGTGTTCAGGAATTTTGACGTCGGAGGCCTGACAGTATTTTTAAACTTTTCAAGACAGTTTTCAAGGCCGATCAATGAAATATCCATGCAGATCAGCAATGTATTTTCAGCCCTTGCCGGAGCGGAGCGTGTGTTTGCCGTGATGGATACGGAGCCTGAACCGGCAGATGATACGGAAGCGGTATCGGTGGAGCCGGTGAGCGGAGAAGTGGTCCTTGAGCATGTGACATTTGGATATGATGCGGATAAAGTGATCCTGAATGATATCAGCCTCTATGCAAAGCCGGGTCAGAAGATTGCATTTGTCGGTTCCACCGGGGCCGGAAAAACGACGATTACCAACCTGATTAACCGTTTTTACGATATACAGTCAGGAACGATAACGGTGGATGGAACCGACGTACGCCATATCAGACGTAATGAACTGCGGCGCAACATCGCAATGGTGTTACAGGACACCCATTTGTTCACCGGCACCGTGATGGAAAATATACGCTATGGCCGTCTGGATGCAACCGACGAAGAGGTAATCCAGGCCGCCAAAACGGCATCGGCCCACTCGTTTATAATGCGGCTTCCGAAGGGCTATGACACGATGCTGGAAGGTGACGGCGCTAACCTGAGCCAGGGGCAGAGGCAGCTTCTCAACATAGCCAGGGCGGCTGTATCCAAGGCTCCAATCCTCATTCTGGACGAAGCCACCAGCTCTGTCGATACCAGAACGGAGAAGCACATCGAACACGGTATGGACCGTCTGATGAAGGACAGAACGACACTGGTAATTGCACACCGGCTTTCCACAGTGCGCAATGCCAATGCAATCATGGTTCTGGAACACGGGAGAATTATTGAAAGAGGAGATCACGAGGATCTGATACGTCAGAAAGGTCGATATTACAACCTTTATACCGGCCTGAGTGAACTGGATTGATGACGAAAATCCGATTGCTGACAATGACCGGCAATGGTCAATTGCCGCCTTATAGTAAAAAATGGAAAATTTTCCAGAACCTTACTTTCAGTATGATTTATCGCCCTGCTTTTTCCGGTTTTTCGTATAAACTAGATTCATACGAAAGATTGGAGGTCATAAGATGCAGATATGTGAGGCGACTGTGAAACGTATCAGGGAGCTTCTCAAAAGGGACCGGCTCACTTTATATGCACTGTCGTATAAGACGGGGATGCCGCTTTCGACGCTGAAATGTATTCTCAATGGACGCAGCAAAAATCCGGGCATTGTCAACATTCAGAAAATAGCTGAAGGATTTAATATGTCGATCCGGGAATTTTATTCCTGCGATTTGTTTGACAATCTGGAACAGGAGGATTGAGCCGCTGCTTCTTACATGGTATCAGGCGCAGAAACAGGCAGTAAAAGGTTTGTAAGGGAAACGATTGGAAAGAATATAAAGAATAGATCTGGAAAAATTTATGTTTTTATAGTATAATAGGGAACAACTGACGAGGGAGTGAGGAATCACTCCCTTTTTATGCCCTTTTGGCAATCATTTACAGACGGAGGAAAGAAAAATGAGCATAAGAATCGGTATTTTAGGCTATGGCAATCTGGGAAGAGGAGTGGAGTGCGCACTGAAACAGAATCCGGATATGGAATTAAAGGCCGTTTTTACGAGGCGTGCTCCGGAAACAGTGGAAATCCTGACAAAAGGAGTTCCGGTGCTTTTGGCGGATGAGGCGGAAAAGATGAAGGATGAGATCGATGTTCTGATTCTCTGCGGGGGAAGCGCGACCGATCTTCCGGCACAGACGCCGAAGTATTCCCAGTGGTTTAATGTGGTAGACAGTTTTGACACTCATGCGAAGATTCCGGAGCATTTTGAAGCTGTGGATGAGACTGCGAAAAAGGGGGGAAAAGTAGCGGTGATATCGGCCGGCTGGGATCCTGGCATGTTCTCAATTGCACGTGTATATGCGATGGCTGCTCTGCCGGAGGGGGAGAATTACACATTCTGGGGCAAAGGCGTAAGCCAGGGACATTCCGATGCAATCAGAAGGCTGGAGGGTGTAAAGGATGCCAGACAGTATACAATTCCGGTGGAGAGCGCGCTGGAGGAAGTGAGAAGCGGCAAAAATCCTGAACTGACCACAAGGCAGAAGCACACAAGAGAATGCTTTGTCGTGGCGGAAGAAGGCGCTGACAAGGCAAAAATAGAGAATGAAATCAAGACAATGCCAAATTATTTCTCTGATTATGATACGACCGTACATTTTATAACGGAGGAGGAGATGAAGAGGGATCACACCCGTCTGCCTCACGGGGGATTTGTGCTCAGGGGCGGAAAAACAGGATGGAATAAAGAGAACGGCCATGTGATAGAGTACAGCCTGAAGCTGGATTCGAATCCGGAATTTACATCCTCCATTATCGTTTCTTACGCGCGGGCGGCTTACAGGATGAACGCAGAGGGACAGAGCGGCTGCAAGACCGTATTTGACATTGCACCGGGATACCTTGCTGCGGAGAGCGCAGAGGAACTTAGAAGAAAGTATTTATAAAATTCATTGCCGGGTCCGTGAAACGTTTTCGACGGATTCGGCAATTTAAGCAGGAGGAGACGGGAATGTCGATTGATCGGGCAAAAGAACATATGAAAAAATGGGGCATGGATGACAGGGTACTGGAGTTTGGGACATCCAGCGCCACGGTGGAACTGGCTGCACAGGCCGTTGGCTGTGAGCCGGCCAGAATCGCAAAGACATTGTCATTCAAAATCGGAGAAGAACCGATACTGATTGTCACGGCGGGCGATGCGAAAATAGACAACCATAAGTACAAGGAGCAGTTTGCGGTTAAAGCAAAGATGCTCTCCCCTGATGAAGTGGCGGAAAAAGTGGGGCACACCGTGGGCGGTGTATGTCCGTTTGGCATTAATGAAGGGGTCAAGGTCTATCTGGATGAATCCATGAAGCGGTTTGCGACTGTATTTCCGGCCTGCGGGAGCAGCAACAGCGCAATAGAACTGACGATGGAAGAACTGGAACAGTGCTCAGGCTATGAGATGTGGGTGGACGTCTGCAAGCTGGGATAATGAGGAAGCTATTACAACAAGAAGGGCAGCTGCAGAAGAAATTAGTGGATACTAATTCATCTGCGCAGCCCTTTAATGATTGAACCGATGCTTTGCAGATAGGACCGGTTGAGATGACGCAGATCCTCCACAATCTCATTCAGATCGGAGGGATATCCGTTTCCCTCATCGAAAAATTCGGAGGGAGTGACATCAAGATATTCACAGATGTAAAAAAGGACGGTCAGGCTGGGCATGCCTTTTTTATTTTCCAGTGCATTTATATATCCTGCGCTCTGGCCTATAGAGAGGCTCATATCGCGGGCTGAGACACCTTTATTCAGACGTAATTCAACTAAACGTTTATAAAATAGTTCTTCGTACATTATATCACCACCTGTATATGATTGTAAGATATATATGACTTGATTATGTCCGGTTTAACAGGATATATGTGCTGATATGTCCGGTTAAAATAACTGATCAAAGACAAGGAAAGCTTTTTATGCCACAGTGGTATTTTACAAGATGGGCGTGCGTTTAGTCTGTAATAAAATTGTAATAATTATAACTTTCGGATCCGATTGTGTAATATGGGAAAATGCTGTACAATGGTAAAGTATGAAATGGGAAAACGTCTTCACTATCTATAATGAAGTCGGAAATATTACTGACAATTATAAAAATGAGAGATACAGGAGTATTACGGATGAATAAATGGAAGAATTTTAAAGCAGCGCTTTGTCTGGGGATAGCCATGTCGATGGCTGTGGTTTCAACTGTTTCGGCTAATGTTACGGGGCCTTCTGCGGGGCCGGGTTTGGAGACGCAAAATCCGGGGCAGGGGCAGCAGAGCCAGACCGGTTCATCCAGCCCTTCGCGCCTTCCGGCTCTTTCAGGAACCGTTACAACATCCCAGGGGAACGGGACAACTGGTACGGCAGGGACAAATCCTTCCCAGGGAACTGCTCTCGGTTCTCTGGAGACTCCGGTTGTGGCATCCCAGGGGGCGGTACTCTACGATGCTTTGAATAACCGGTTTTTATTTGAGCAGAATGCAGATACAAGGTTTTATCCTGCCAGTATAACAAAGCTTATGACGGCCCTTCTGGTGCTGGAACGCAGCAGTCTTGATGATACGGTGACATTTTCCGAGAATGCGGTTACAAACCTGGAAGCAGGCGCGGTGACACTGAAAATTAAAGCCGGGGACAAGTTCTCCGTGAAGGACTGTATGTATGCCCTTTTATTGAAATCTGCCAATGAAGTGGCTAATGGCCTGGCCGAGCATGTGGCCGGAAGCGTCAGCGGCTTTGCCGATCTGATGAATCAGAAGGCGGCTTCCCTTGGATGTACCAATACGCATTTTGTCAATCCGAATGGACTGAATGATTCGAATCACTATACGACTGCCAGGGATATGGCGCTGATTGCAAAGGCGGCGTTTGAGAATCAGACGTTGAGCCAGATAGCATCCACCGTAAGCTATGATTTTCCGGCCACGGCTTCAGTTCCCACGGTCAGAAAACTGACGATGGGGCATAAGATGGTGAATCCTGCCAATGGTGAATATTATCAGGGAATTGTGGGCGGAAAGACAGGATACACATCTCTGGCCGGTAATACACTCGTCACCTGTGCTGAGCGGGACGGCAAGAGGCTCATTGCCGTCGTCCTGAAGAGTAAGCAGACACATTATACTGATACCAAAGCGCTTCTCGATTACGGCTTTGCATATCTGGCTGCTGAGCAGAATCCGGCCGGCGGTCAGCAGAGCGGGCAGCAGACAGGTCCGGGAGGCACAACACCTTCATCCCCGGCCGGCGGTCCCGGAGCCAATACCAGAGACGCCAATAAGTGGGTACAGAACGGCCAGATATGGCAGTTTGTCAAGGCGGACGGTACATATGCAAGGAATGAATCGATGATGATTAATAATGAGATATATCATTTTAATAACGACGGCCAGATGGTGACCGGCTGGAACCAGATTGACGGCATCTGGTACTTCTTCCGGAACAGCGGAGGCCTGGCAAAGACCAGATGGGTGGAGACCAACGGTATGTGGTATTATGTGGACGATAATGGCTCACTCTTTACCGGAGGCACAACGCCGGATGGATTTTTAGTGGATGAGAATGGTGTTTGGGTGCAGTGAAATTTTCCTTTGGCTTTCAGCAGTGACGTGGTCATGACTAATTATCAAGTTTTAATACCGCTCAAAGAAAAGCATTGATGGCGGCGACTCGGGTAAGTCCCCCCTTTCTTTTTAAGCTGTTTTCGTATATAATGAACAGTATGTTTTATAAAAGACAGCAGGAGATGAGAAAAATGGAAAATGCACCGATCATTTATTTTGTGGTGCCTTGTTATAACGAAGAAGAAGTACTGCCTTTGACAGCCGGCATTTTGGGAAAAAAGCTGGTGATGCTGATTAATGCAGGGGTTATCGGTGAGGAAAGCCGTATTCTGCTGGTGGATGACGGATCGAGGGACGGGACATGGAAACTGATTGAAAATCTGAACAGGGAAGACGGTTACTTTCTGGGACTTAAGCTGAGCCGCAACCGGGGACATCAAAATGCGCTTCTGGCAGGACTTTCTGAGGCAGCCCGGCACTGCGACGCTGCGATTTCTCTGGATGCGGATTTGCAGGATGATGTGGATGCCTGTGATGAGATGATTCAGCGATTTAAAGCAGGCTGCGATATTGTCTATGGGGTGAGGAAGAAGAGGACGACCGATTCCGCTTTCAAACGGCTGACTGCGGAGGGATTTTATAAGCTAATGAACCTTCTGGGCGCCAATACGGTTTATAATCATGCGGATTTCAGGCTGATGAGCCGCAGGGCTTTAAAGGGGCTTAAGGAATTTACGGAAGTCAATTTGTTCCTTCGCGGAATTGTGCCGATGATCGGATATCCCTCCGACGTTGTATATTATGACAGGAAAGAGAGGGCGGCAGGAGAGAGCAAATATCCTCTCGGCAAGATGCTTGCTTTTGCGATAGAGGGAATTACTTCTCTCAGCATAAAACCGATCAGGCTGATTACATTTGCCGGGATTGCTTCCTTTTTTGTCAGCATTGGTTTTCTGGTCTGGGCGGTTGTAGATTTTTACAGAGGAAATACGGTAAGCGGCTGGGCCAGTATCATGGTTTCCATCTGGTTTATCGGCGGTCTGCTTTTATTATCGATTGGAATCGTGGGAGAATATATCGGAAAGATATATCTGGAGACAAAGCGGAGGCCCAGATATTTAGTGGAAACATGTTTGGATGACAGGGAAGCAGATACCAGGAACGATGAAGAGAGAAGTACGGAGGGGGAAGACAGAGAAGAGAGCGGTACGGGCAATTGCTGAAAATAACGGTCAGCGCAGCAGATGCGCCGACCTGTCTGAAACGTTACCCTGTTTATACAGGAGCTGCGTAAAAAAATACGGCACCGGCTTGACAATCAGGAGAAAAACCACTATGATTACATAGTATATAAGAAAAGGCTGTGAAGAAGAGGAGTACATACACAACCCCGACAGAGAGAACGGCTCAACGGTTGAGAGGCTGTTCAGGCAAGGTGTGGATGGAAGGTAGCTTCGGAGCCGGGGGCCCCAAAGCAGAGTGCAAGTAGGGAGTCACGGATAGTCTCCGTTAAAGGACTGAATGAGATTGCCGGAATGTTTAGAGAATTCGGCAGAAGCCAGGTGGTACCGCGGAAGATATTTCGCCCTTTGCATAAGTTTATGCAAGGGGTTTTTTTAATTAACAGGATAACTTTCCTGTTAATTAAAAACCGCTCTGCGGGAATCGCACTGCGGCGGTAAACGGAACGCTTTTGTAAAGGAGGTGACGGCTTGAAGAAACAGGATGGGCCGCAGAGCTGTGGATCCTGCGGTAATTATGTCTATGATGACGATTATGGCTACTATGTCTGTGAAGCGGATTTGGACGAAGATGAGATGGCGTCATTTCTTGGAAATCAACGTTTTGAATGTCCATACTACCAGACAGATGATGAGTACCGTATTGTCAGGAAACAGATGTGATATGCAGGAACGGCCACAGTTGACAGTGGCAGGTTTATTCCTTCAGGGAGGCGGCAGATGACGGAGAGAATGACAGGAATGGTGAAAGCGTCCGTTGTGAATACTGTGATAGCTGTGCTCATGATAATAGCTATACTGCTCACGGCGTGCGGGAGCGATGCAGAACAAGAGGCTGCAGCCCAGGAACCGGGAACTTTTAAAAACGGAGTCTGCTTAAGCGGAGACGGCAAGTTTACTGTTTCGGCAGATGAAGAGAGATGGCAGCCCGGCGAAAGCGGGAACGCATGGGAACTTTGCCTTATAAAAGACAGTGCGGTCCGGATTTCTTTTTCCCCGGCAGACGGAATTACAAAAGAGATGATTTCAGATTTTAAAGATACTTTTGCCGGAGGCTATGTAGACGCTTTGAGAGAGGTATATCCGGATATCAGGACAACGGATATCCGTGAGATAAGCGGTGAAATGGCCGGACTTGGCATGACAATGACCGACAGCACCGGGAATTACCGGATGAACCAGCTCCTTTATCTGGCATCGGACGGGGAAAACGGGTATCTTATTACGGCAACCTTCCCGGAGGACGGTGAGCCGGACCTGAAGCGGGAAATCATGCAGGTGATAGAATCTTTTAAATTTACCTGAACAGGCGCTTTGCGAATCAAGCAGAAATAAATCATTGGCAGTAAAACAAAAGCCAATAAAAATAAAAGGAGATACACATGAAAGAACTTGAGAAGACTTATAATCCGGCGGACATTGAAGAACGCCTCTACCAGAAATGGCTGGACAGCAAATATTTTCATGCGGAGGTTAATAAAAACAAAAAGCCGTTTACAATCGTGATGCCGCCGCCAAATATCACAGGACAGCTCCATATGGGGCATGCTCTCGATAATACAATGCAGGATATCTTAATCCGCTACAAGAGAATGCAGGGATTTGAAGCATTATGGCAGCCGGGAACGGATCACGCCGCCATCGCCACAGAGGTTAAAGTTATAGATAAGCTGAAGAGCGAGGGAATTGACAAGCATGATCTGGGACGCGATAAATTCCTGGAGAAGGCATGGGAATGGAAAGAAGATTACGGCAGCCGTATCGTTAAGCAGCTCCATAAATTAGGTTCCTCCGCAGATTGGGACAGAGAGCGTTTTACCATGGATGAGGGATGCTCCGGTGCCGTGCTGGAAGTATTTACAAAGCTCTATGAAAAAGGATATATTTACAAAGGCTCCAGAATTATCAACTGGTGTCCAATCTGCCAGACTTCCATCTCCGATGCAGAAGTAGAGCATGAGGAGCAGGACGGATTTTTCTGGCATATCAATTATCCGATTGTCGGGGAGGAGGACCGGTTCGTAGAAATTGCAACCACCCGTCCGGAGACGATGCTGGGCGATACTGCAGTTGCGGTAAACCCGGAGGATGACAGATATAAGGAACTGATTGGAAAGATGCTGAAATTGCCGCTGACCGGCCGTGAAATCCCGGTTGTGGCGGATGAGTATGTAGACAAGGATTTTGGAACAGGCTGTGTTAAAATAACGCCGGCTCACGATCCGAACGATTTTGAGGTGGGTAAACGCCATAACCTGGAAGAGATCTGCATTATGAATGATGATGCGACAATCAGTGCTCCAGGAAAATACAAGGGCATGGACCGTTACGAAGCCAGAAAAGCAATCGTGGCTGATTTAGAGGCCCAGGGACTTCTAGTTAAAGTGGTTCCCCATGCACATAATGTAGGAACCCATGACCGCTGCGGCACGACGGTAGAGCCGATGGTAAAACCGCAGTGGTTTGTGAAGATGGACGAGATGGCGAAACCGGCCATTGAGGCATTGCAGTCAGGACGTCTCAAATTTGTTCCGGAGAGCTTTGGAAAGACATATCTCCACTGGCTGGAGGGTATCCGCGACTGGTGTATCTCCAGACAGCTCTGGTGGGGACACCGGATTCCGGCCTATTACTGTGAGGAATGCGGCGAGATGACGGTGGCGAAGACAACGCCGACAGTCTGCCCGAAATGCGGCAGCACCCATTTACATCAGGATGAAGATACGCTTGACACCTGGTTTTCTTCCGCGCTGTGGCCATTCTCGACCCTCGGCTGGCCTGAGAAAACACCGGAGTTTGAGTACTTCTATCCGACGGATGTGCTGGTAACAGGATACGATATCATTTTCTTCTGGGTAATCCGTATGGTATTTTCAGGACTTGAACAGACGGGAAAAGAACCGTTCCACACCGTATTGATTCACGGCCTGGTAAGGGATTCCCAGGGACGTAAGATGAGTAAATCACTCGGCAACGGCATCGACCCGCTGGAGGTGATTGATAAGTACGGCGCAGATGCTCTCCGTATGACCCTGATGACCGGAAATGCACCGGGCAATGATATGCGTTTCTACTGGGAGAAAGTCGAGGCCAGCCGGAACTTTGCCAATAAAGTATGGAATGCCACACGTTTCATCATGATGAATATTGAAAAAGCGCCGGATGCCGATGTCAGACTCTCAGACTTAACAATGGCGGATCGCTGGATTTTGTCCAAAGTAAATACACTGGCAAAAGACGTGACGGAAAATATGGACAGATATGAGCTGGGAATCGCTCTCCAGAAGGTGTATGATTTTATCTGGGAGGAGTTCTGCGACTGGTATATCGAGATGGTAAAACCAAGGCTCTGGGATGACAACGACACGACAAAAGCGGCTGCTCTGTGGACACTTAAGACCGTACTGATTAACTCGCTGAAGCTTCTCCATCCTTATATGCCGTTTATCACAGAGGAAATCTTCTGTAACCTTCAGGATGAGGAACCGTCCATCATGATTTCCTCCTGGCCGGTTTATAAAGAAGAGTGGAACTTTGCCGGAGAAGAAAAGGCCGTCGAGGTTATCAAGGAGTCGGTACGGGCAATCCGTAATGTCCGCACTTCCATGAATGTGCCGCCGAGCAAAAAGGCGAAGGTATATGTTGTGTCTGATAACGAAGAGATTCTGGGCATTTTTGAGCATAGCCGGGTTTTCTTTGCAACATTGGGATATGCAGGTGAAGTGGCGCTTCAGAAGGATAAGGCCGGGATTGCAGACGATGCGGTATCGGCAGTAACTTCCCAGGCAGCAATTTATATGCCGTTTGCAGAGCTGGTGGATCTTGATAAAGAGATTGAACGTCTGGAAAAAGAGGAAGAAAAGCTTGCTAAGGAGTTGTCACGCGTTACAGGAATGCTGAGTAATGAAAAGTTTGTAAGCAAAGCTCCGGAGGCGAAGATTGCGGAGGAACGGTCAAAGCTGGAGAAATATACCCAGATGATGGCGCAGGTGCAGGAGAGGCTTTCCCAGCTGAAAAAATAAAAATGAGTTTGCCATGAAGTATGATGCGGAACAGGCAGCAAATAGCTTGAGACAGGTACCGATGGAATATAAAGCTTAAGCTGAATCATGGGATAAACTACAGGAAAATACGCCGGGCTGTCGGATATGGAGATTTCCATTTCCGGCCGTCCGGCGTATTTTCTAAATTGACTAGATTGCCCTTAATAAAAACTACCGTTCCGTACCGGCAATTCTTGAGGGGGCGCAGGCAGTCATCTCAGAAAATCCGGGTCAGAGGTCGAAACTGGAACCTGTGTGTACAGAGGGAAGTCCCATTTTCCCGTCCGGCCGTGTTGTTAAATTATGAAGTGTGCTGAAATCAATATGGCAGTATCCGTTTGGATTCAATTTCAGGTAGTCCTGGTGATAGCTTTCAGCCGGATAAAAATTCCTGATTGGTGCCAGCTCTACGGCCAATGGCTCGGAAAATTTTTTCTGTATGGCCTGCATTACAGGCTGAATGGCTGCGGTATCCTCCTCATTTGCGTAAAAGATACCGGTTCTGTACTGGCTGCCCCTGTCGTTACCCTGCCGGTTGATACTGACCGGATCAATAATTTTAAAATACTGCTCTGTCAGTATGCGAAGCGTAACAATATCCGGCTCATAGATAACCCGGACAGTCTCTGCAAAACCGGTCGTGCCGGTACAGACCTCTTCATAGGTGGGATTTGGAATGTTGCCGTTCGCATAACCGGAAATGCTGTCATAAACGCCGGGAATGCGTGAAAAATATTCTTCAACGCCCCAGAAACAGCCGCCTGCGAAATAGATTTCCCGAAGAGGAGGAGTGGTATTAGATGTCATGGAGGGAGCCTCTCTTTCTTATTTGATGTATCAGTAGTTAATGTGGTTTTTATTTTTAGTATTATTATAGCCGGTTTGTCGGGAGATGTCTCGTTGAAAATGAAGGTAATGTGATAGGCAGAAGATGGAAAAAGCCGCTTGATATTTGACTAAGCGGCTTTTTCCACTAAATTTGAGTATTTATTTTATAAAGATATTGTCAATAAGCGATTCGAACTATGACATCAGCTCATCCAAAATTCTCCCGCGCATACCTTCCAAGCTCATCCCTGAAATCCGGATGTGCAATCGATATCATCGCCTCTGCCCGTTCCCGTAAAGACAGTCCCGACAGCTTCGCAACCCCAAATTCCGTTGCCACATACTGAATCATACTCCGTGGAGCCGATACCACGCTGCCGCCCGGAACAAACGGCACAATATTCGATTTAAGTGTTCCATCCTTCTTTTTATGCGTGGAGGCAAGGCAGATAAAGCCCTTCCCGCCCTCAGAGCGGAAGGCTCCCTCCAGGAAATCGAGCTGTCCGCCTGTGCCGGAGAGCTGGCGGCTGCCCGCTGATTCCGCATTCTCCTGGCCCATCAGATCCAGTTCCACACCGCCGTTGATACTGATTACCCGTTTCATCCTGCTGATACGCTCAGGAGAGTGGACGTAATCCACATCAGCCGGGTGGAAGAGCATCGGTTCCTCATCAAGCCAGTTATAAAGCTCCTGTGAACCCATGGCAAGGTTCCAGGTAGAATATCCTGTATCAATTTCTTTCAGTCTGTTTGTCAGCTTCCCGGCTCTATAGAGCGCCAGAAACGCGTCGCTGATGGTCCCCGAATGGCAGCCGAGATCTTTAAGATCCGATTCCGCCAGCATCTTTGCAACTGTGAAAGGAATACCGCCCACGCCGAGGGACAAGACTGCGCCGTCGGGAATCTCCTTTACCACATGTCTGGCGATTTCCACATCAATAGGGGAGGGGTCCCGGTAAGTGCGCAGAGGAAGCGGTTCGTGTTCGCCCTCCACAATAAAGTCAGCCTCCGACAAATGCACCCGGTGGGAGCCGTCCACCCCGTGAAGTTTCGGCAGATGCTCATTAATCTCAAACACAACGGTACGTGCATTTTCGAAAATAGTTCTCCATGCATAATTGGAGATACCCAGGCCGCAGTAGCCATTGTCATCGGGGGTCGATACCGGAACAAAAGCCACATCGACGCGGATATGCTTACGGTAAAGCTCAGGCAGTGAACGGAGAATCATCGGGATAAACTGGCATAATCCACGGCTTTGCAGCTTCCTCTCATAGTCTCCGATATGCCAGCTGTAATATGAAAAAGAGGACTGCTCAGGGTCGCATTCCACGACTTCAATTCGGGGGCGAATTACCAGGCCGCCGCGGATTTTCACATCTTTCAATTCCCCTTTGAGCCCTGCAAGCGCCTTGTCCATCAGCTCCGGAAAGCCGGCGCCAAAACCGTAGTCCACCCAGTCACCGGATTGGACTGCCTTGGCGGCAGCTATTTCAGGAGTAACAAATTTGTTCCTGTAATCACTTATCATAGTCAGATTCCCTTCCCTGTTCATTTGAATATGCTGCATTTAAGGTATTGTTATCTTCAGATAACGATAACCTGAACGCTCTGCGAACAGGTTACCGCCTTCGGCGGCATCATTCTCTGCCGCCCATTTATTATAACTTAGAACCGGGCATTTTTCAATATGTGAACCTTCCTATCAGTATGAGCGGGATTATGTTTTCCATGTCTCTGCTGGGGCTGGCAATTGGATTTGTGGTGATTTTTATCACCTTCCAGATAATCAAAGCGAGTCCGGAACGGACCGGAGACGGTGTTGTGAGAACGGTTGACTGTGTCTTCCTTTCCCGGGTTATACAATCAGCGGCCGCAGGCCGGTGGACGGGGCCGAGCCCCGGCGGCCCCATCTGTTTAATTGAAGGCGGTGACCTGTACGCGGAGAATACAGGTTATCGTTAAATCTACTATTTTGCTTCCTTCTCCAGCACACGTATCCCATTTAATATAATATTCTCCGTCATATAAGCAAGCTCCTCCGCACTTTCCTTCATTCCGGAACTTAACCAGTACTGAACCATTCCAATACATCCGGAAACAATAAAAGCATAGTAAGCTTCAAAAGCGTTCGAATTACGCAGCGGTTTCAGCGCCATCCAGTCTTTCAGGCATTTTTCACGCACGATGTGCTTTAAACGGTTGACAAAATTCAAGTCGCCGTTTTCGCCTATCAGAATCGAGACAATGTCGGCATTATCCTGCACAAGGGGATATAGCTCGGCAAATATCAGGGAAGGACGGGATAACAAATCCTGAGCCTGATGGTGGTTCAGCATATCTTCCAGTTCTTTTAACAACTCATTCTCAATCTGTTCCATCAAGTCAAAGACATCTTTATAATGCAGGTAAAAGGTTCCACGATTGATGTCTGCCATATCGGCAATTTCCCTAACCGTAATATCCTGAACCTTTTTTTCCTTCAGCAGGGCGGTCAGGCATTCTCTTAAGAGCCGGCGTGTTTTCCTGATCCGCCGGTCAATGGTTTCTTCTTTTTTCTCTTCTTTCATGACGTTTCTCCTTTTTAAAAATGTTTCTTAACGGGAATTTAACAATTGTCCCTTTTTGTCTATTTTGCACAAAAATTGTTGTTAATGAACATATAAGACAAAAATGTTGTTTATTAGATTGGGAATGAAAAAATGATTATTGTATAAATCTCCATGAGTTAGTATAATGCATTATAGCTTATAAATAAACAAATGTCAATTAACATATTGAATGTTGTTTAGGAGGAATAAAGATGAAAAAAATCATTATTTCCATAGGAAGGGAATTTGGCAGCGGAGGCAGGCGAATCGGTGAACTTTTAGCAAAGGAGCTGAAGGTTCCGTGTTATGACAGGCATTTAATTGAGGAGGCGGCCTGCTGTAGCGGTTTTGAGACAAAAGAACTGGAAGAGGCTGACGAGATGAAGGCCAACCGTTTTCTTTTTAAAGTTCCTGCGAAGTCAAATCAATATACAGGATATGGAAAACCGATGAATGATACACTTTTTGCGATTCAGTCTGAACTGATTAGAAAATATGCAGATGCAGGTTCCTGCGTCATTGTAGGCAGATGTGCCGATAAGGTTTTGGAGAAGCAGGAGGGACTGATATCCGTATTTATCTATGCGCCTCTGGAGGCCAGGGTTGAGGAAATCAGAAGGCGGTATGAGACAGACGGGGAGGAGGCTCTTTATCTTGTCCGTCAGGCCGATAAAATCAGAAGAAATTATTATAACTATTACGCTAAGAAAAAGTGGGGGGACAGAAGCAGCTACGACCTGATGATCGACAGCAGCCATTTTACGGACCGAGAAGTGGCGGCAATGATCCGGGCAGTGTCGGAAGAGAGAAAAGCCGAATGGGAAGAAAATAAATTTTCACCACCACAGGGCTGACGGCTTGCAGATGCGCTGGGGCCGTGAATAGTAACGGGCCGGCCCCATATTCATGAAGAAAGAGTGGAAACCAGATGAATAATGAGAATAACTTATATAGAGATAAAAAGATGGATTCAGGAAAAATGAAGAAATTAAGATTGTTCCCGGGAGCGGCACTCTGCCTGGCACTTACACTTGGGATGACAGTGCCTGCAATGGCAGACAGCGGAAGCTGGCAGCAGGATAATGAAGGAAGATGGAAATACATAACTGAGAGCGGTACGGCGGCCGCGCCGGGCTGGCTGGAGGCAGACGGAAACTGGTACAGGATTGGAGAGGACGGGAACAGGCAGACGGGCTGGTTCCGTGAGGGCGATGCCTGGTATTACTTGGATGACTCGGGCATTATGGCCACCGGATGGAAAAAGGTGGACGGCAAACACTATTATTTCCGCGATAACGGCACAATGCAGAACAGTACTCTGAGGAAAGATGAAACCCAGTATACGTTCAATGCGGATGGCAGCTTTGCGAGTGCCAGGCGCGAGAAAAACACGGGCGGCGGGGCTTTTCCGGTCGGCTTTTATAATACGGAGCTTCAGGCACTTGCGGACAATCTGAATGAACTGAAAGAGGATTCGTTTGATGGTGACGAGGAAGACGATTATTACGAGGACGATAAAAAGAATTATGACAAGGATGCAAGCTATGTCATAAACGGCAGGCTGCAGGAGATTGCGGAGCATCGTCTTCAAATGGCCAGGACAAAGGGCTACGGCAGCGGAAAAATACCGGATGAGGGCACACTGAGCGAGTATTTGAAAGCAATCGGCTATAGCAGCGGCAGACGCATTATGGAAGTCTATCTGATGAACTGCGACGGAGCGGATGCGGCTGAGGATAAGCTGTTGAGAAACCATAACAGTGATGAAAAGAAGCGTTCCGATCGCGCGGTTTATTATAAAGAGATGGGGCTTGCCTATGAAAAGGTCAATGGAAAAGATTATTATATGGTGATTTTTATGAGGTAACGGCTGCCATTTACACGGCGCTGAATTTTCAGCAGGGCCGTGAATGCAGCAGGAAACAGACAGGAGCAGGGAAACATGAGACTGAAATTTTTGCGTGATAAAAGAAAACAGCTTGAAGAAAAAAAGGGTTCCTTTTCTCTTCCTGTATTCATCATAGAGAGAAGCCGGGCCATAGAGATTGTATTTGTGATAGCCGTGCTTCTTTCAATGCTGGCGGCTCCCTTTGTCAATATCAATTATGATCTTACACGGTACCTCCCGGACACGGTACAGTCTAAAGCCGGACTGGATCTGATGGAAGAGAAATTCGGCTATCCGGGTACCGGACGGGTTATGATTGAAGATGTAACGCTGTATGAAGCTAAGCAGTATAAGGATAAGCTGGAAAAGGTTGACGGTGTGGATCAGATTATGTGGCTGGATACCGGAACGGATGTCTTTTCTTCCGATGCATTTATCAACTTCAACAGTATTGATGATTACTATAAAGACGGTTCTGCCGTCATGGATATCGTCTTTGAAAAAGGCGACACCAGCCGGAAAACCTCCAGGGCGATTGATGCGATGCAGGAAATTACCGGGGAAAAGGGCCATTATGTGGGCATGGCGGTGCAGAATAAATCGCTGGCCGAGAATGTGACGAAAGAGATGAAGCTGATACTTACTCTTGGCGTACTGATGATCTTTATCATTCTCTGCCTGACGACAAACTCCTGGTTTGAACCGGTATTGTATCTGATTGTCATGGGAGTGGCGATACTGATCAACAAAGGAACCAACATTTTTCTGGGGGAAATCTCATTCCTGACCAATAGCGTGTCGGCCGTCCTTCAGCTTGCGGTATCGATGGATTACTCCATTTTCCTGATTCATGCGTTTACCAGGGAAAAAAATAAAGGTCTGGATCAGATGACGGCTCTGACGAATGCCATCAACGAAGCGCTGAATTCCATTTTCGCCAGCAGCCTTACAACGATCGTGGGATTCATTGTTTTGGCCTTTATGAAATTTAATATCGGATTTGACATGGGAATCGTACTGGCAAAAGGCATAATCTTCAGCCTGCTGACGGTGGTATTCTTCATGCCGGCCATGATCCTGAGGCTGACGCCGATGATTGAAAAAACGGGACACCGTTCATTTATGCCGGGATTTGATAAGCTCAGCCGCGGGATTTACCGTATCCGGTACGGCGTGCTGATTTTTGTCGCAATATTCGTGATACCGGCTTATACGGCGCAAAATATGAATCGTTTTCTGTTCGGAAATGATGCGGTGGGAGCCAGTGAGGGAACAAAGGTTTATGACGACGAGCAGCTGATCAATGCCAAATTCGGCCGCAGTAATATGATGATGGCCCTGGTGCCGAACACTTCGCTGATAGATGAAAAAGCTTTTACCGACGAAGTGGAAGCACTTGCGTATACAAAATCCGTAACCTCGATGGCCGGCTCTCTTCCGGATGGTGTGCCGGAGGAGTTTCTTCCAAAAAGCATTACGGAGCAGCTACATAAGAATGACTATTCCAGAATCCTGATTTACGTCAGAAGCAAGGGCGAGAGCAAGCTGGCCTATCAGTGTTCTGATGAGATTCAGGCATTGATGAAAAAATATTATCCGGAAAATTCCTACCTGGTGGGAACGACACCTTCCACCCAGGATATTGAGACGACTATCACAAAGGATTACAGCAGAGTGAATGTTCTGTCGCTGTTAGGCGTCTTCTTTGTAGTGATGTTCAGTTTCAAATCGGTGGCCATACCGGTGATCATCATGATCCCCATCGAGGTGGCGATTTTTATTAATATGGCAGTTCCCTATATTAAGGGAGATACGATGATTTTCATGGGATATATCATCGTAAGCTGTATTCAGCTGGGAGCCACGGTAGATTACGCGATTCTGACCACGAACAATTATCTGGAATGCAGGAAACAGACGGAAAAGAGGGAGGCAGCCATCCAGGCTCTTAACATGAGCATTCCGGCTATCCTTACATCCGGATCAATCCTGACTATAGTTGGTTATATTTTATACAACATTTCTTCGGTGGCCGCCATCGGAGATCTGGGGCATCTGATAGGAAGAGGAGCGTGGATGAGCATGCTTCTGGTATGCACCCTGCTGCCGGCCTTTCTTGTGCTGTTCGACAATATCCTGATGGATAATGAATTTGAGCGGATCCGGAAATTCTTTGAGAAGCGGAGAATGAGAAGGCGGGAACGGTTCAGAAGAATGGCGGGAAAAGTGAAACCCGGAAAAAACGGCAGAGGCGGCGAGGATAAGAAGGAGGCTTGAAGGTCATGAGACATAGAAGAAAAACAGCAGTATTAATGGCGGCAGTCACGCTGTCCATGAGTGTGGCATCGCCTGTCAGGGCGGCGGCTCCCCGCGTTCAGGTCGACGAGACGATGTATGTCAATATGGACTATTACGGAAACATGACAACGGTCAACGTAGTGAAAGGATGCAGTACCAACGGCGTGGAGCGTTATACAGATTACGGAGTCTATGACAAGGTAGTCAATATGACAGATAAGACAGAACCCGAACTGGGTGACGGAAGCGTTACCTGGCAGCTTCCGGAGGGCAGCAAACGGTTTTATTACCAGTGTACGATGCCGGACGGCACGACAGAGCTTCCGTGGACATTTGATATTTCATATAAGCTGAATGGGGTGGAGGCCGACGCGTCTAAGCTGTCCGGCGCATCCGGTCTTGTGGAAATTAATGTCAAGGCATTTGCCAACAAGGCGGCCAGGGCATATTACAAGAATAATATGATACTGACCGTAGTAGTCCCGGTGGATATGGAGAAATGTTACAGTGTGGACGCCCCGGGCTCCCAGCTCCAGTCGGTGGGAAATAATACTGTGGTTATGTTTGCGGCCCTTCCGGGTGAAGACGGGGACTATACAGTGCGTATCGGCACCGATGATTATGAGAGTGTGGGGATTATCATGATGATGGTGCCCGGCACAATGGACGCGTTAAATAATATTAAGGATTTAAAAGAGGCGAAGGATACCTGGCGCGAGGACGGCGATAAGATGTACGACAGTATGAACCAGCTTCTGCGCTCAATGGAAGCCATGAAAATGGATGTAACTCAGGTGAAGGGAGGCTTGAATTCCCTTGATGACGCCAGAGGTCAGATAAATGGGAACAGGAAGCAGATAGAAGCTCTCTCAACTCAGGCCCTGAATGATCTGGCCTCTGTTACCGAACAGACCTCCAGGGTCATTCCATACCTGGAAACAGCCAGAAACGCGGTGACGGATATCAATGCCAATATGGACGCTATCTACAACACAATGGAGGATACCCAGGATGAGCTGGATCGGCTGTATGACAGGCTGGGAGGACTGAAGAATTCCCTGAACACGATGTCGGACAGAATCAGTAAGGGAATCACAGAGGAAGAGCAGAAGCAGCTGGCGGCTGCGATCAGTCAGCAGACAGCGGAGATACAGCAGATTCTTGAGGCTTTGGCAGGACAGCTCGGAGGAAGCACAGGCGCTTACGGACTGGCATCCGATGATCTGGAAAGGCTGGAGGAGAGCCTTAAGTCGGCTGATTCCTTCCGATATAATAGAAAGAAAAAACCAGCCGGTTCTGTGGAATCAGAAAATACGGCTCCCGGCAGTGATAACACGGGCAAACCAGAAGAGACAAAACCAGAAGAGACAAAACCAGAAGAGACAAAAAAACCAACAGGCGCTGAAAATCCGTCAGGAACGGAAAGCACAGCAGGAACGGAAACCGCAGAAGGAGCCGGAAAAACGGCAGAAATGGAGAATGCATCCGTTCCGGAAACACCGGAAAATGATGGAAACTCTTTGACACCGAAAGATACGGATCCGGAAAGCGCCCCACAGGCACAGAAGAGTGTCGGGGAAGCGCAGTTTCAGGCATTCGGCGCTGAGTCGGATTTGAGCGCCCTGCAGGGCGGCCCTTCCGGCCTTCCGGGAAGCGGTGGAGTGAACAATGAGAGTTTTGACGAATGGAGTGAGGAACTGGACCCATATGCCGACAATGTGGAGGAAGTACTCCAGTCACTGTCCGGAACCTCCTATCCGGCAGAAGTGGGCGCTATTCTTCAGAAAATTCAGGCCATGATCGGGGACGGCACCGCTGTGCAGCAGTCCGCGGCTCAGGTAATTGGAAAAATCAACGCCGTATGCAGTGATGTTGGGAATGTCGGACACAAAACAGCCTCCACAGTCTCAGCGCTCAGGAGCGCGACCGATGAATTGATCAATCTTCTTGATGATACGAGAGTATTAATTGACACGGCAGACAGTTATGTTCCCTCCATGCTGGATTCACTGGCGGACACACAGGAACTTCTGAACCGCCTGACCAGGGCAATGGGCAGCACACATGACATGCTGAGCCTTGTAAACACGACCATGATAGCAGCAGGTGATTCCCTTGATGCAGGTACGAAAAACAGCCTGGAGGGCCTTCGCGGGCTGCTCGATAAGAGCCTGTCCACGCTCGACAGTATCACGGCGGTGAGAACGGCCAGCGAGGGCATGAAGGATACGTTAGATGAGCAATTGGATAAATACGAGGATGAAAATAATTTCCTCAATATTGATCCGGAGGCAGACAAAATTTCCTTTACTTCATCGAAAAATCCGTCGCCCCACAGCCTGCAGATTATACTCCGGACGGATGAAATCAGTGACGATGACGAGGCCACCGATATCTCCGATATGGAGGATGCGGAGGATGAGGAGGTTGGTCCGTTCACAAGAATGTGGAGGGTATTAACAAAGATCTTCCATGCGGTAGTGGATATATTTACGAACCGGTAGGGGAAAACAGGCGCCCCGTATTATATAATAACGATAACCTGCACGCTCCGCGCACAGGTCACAGCCTTCAACAGAAAAAGAAGACCAGGCAGATGGGAAAAAAGTCTGCCCGGTCTTTTCTTTAACCGGCTCAGACAGGCCCGCAGCTCCTCCGTGTAACTCGGGATTTTCGTGCAGTAAGCGCACGAAAACACCTCGTGGGAGAAAACCATATGAACCAATGTCATTTAGTTAACAGTGCAATAAATTGGAGATTTAACGGAGGTTGGGAGGACGCGTCCGGAACGGACCATGTCCGGTGTGGTGGGGGATTCTGTCTGAGTCTTCCTTCCCCGGTTGGAGGGTGTCGTGAAGGGGGAATCCGGCCGGAATGAATTGCTGCGGGGACCGTTTGCACTCTTTGGAGTGCGCATCGGA
>OBXO01000359.1_pt1 | contig 41469 bp, 27 predicted proteins | sample 1501431 | NCBI WGS metagenome assembly OBXO01 (sample SAMEA2580163, study PRJEB22360) | human gut metagenome | biome: human gut; feature: human-associated habitat; material: faeces | place: Denmark | collected 2008/2010 | reverse complement strand
CCCCCGAGTATTTCGGGCAAAAAAAAGGACGAGCTTCGCCTGTCCAAAAAAACTCTTTGGACAATTACTCGTAACCCTGCAACCCTTTAAACATGCATGCAGCAATGATTTATCAGATTACATTCAATTTCGTACGCTAAAAAATATCTTTAATAGCATTTATATACTATTACACATCAAATGAAAAGTCAATCACTTTTTATTTACCTACAAAAACAGTAAAATGCTATTCACAATTCAACCGAAATCATGCAAGCGAAACATAAAATATACAATATTCATAGAAATGTAACCGTCATGTTTTTGTATCTGCTTTCATTTGATTTCATTTCTTATATTATATATACTTACCAATCCAACTATGAACAGCAATCCTCTGCTTTCCATGCTTTAAATATTATTTTTTAATCTCTTGACTTGATGGCAAACCATACGCTCCTTCGGCTTTCATAATTCCACGTTTAATTGCCATTGCCATCGTATCTGCTGCTAATACACCAACAACATCAAGATTCGCCTCAACCTCACCGGTACTCAATACAAAAATCGTATCCCCATCACTCATCATATGCACCGGACGAATGGCACGTGCATAGCCATCATGTGCAATTCCGGCAATTTTGGTACATTCTGCTTTACTAAGTTTAGCATTGGTTACAATACAGCCAATCGTCGTATTCGCACAATTTGCCTTCTGCCATGCTTCTTCCTGCATCGCCAGCATATCCTCTACTGCTAAAATTCTTCCTTGCGTTTGATCATAAATACCCGCCAATAGCTCTTTACTTTCAAAATCATATACATTACCACAGGCATTGACCGCTACGATACTTGCGACCTGCAAATCACCATGCTGCAAGCCATACGCTCCCTGTCCGCTTTTCATCGCCTTATCAAAACCTAACAATTTTCCGACACTGGCACCGGTACCGGCACCGTAGTTTCCTTCCTGCCAATCGTTTTGTTCACTGTTTTTACAAGCCTCATACCCCATTTGCCGATTTGGACGACACTTTGGATCTCCCACTGACAAATCAAACAGCGATGCACCACATACAATCGGAATATAAGCAACCTGCATATCAAATCCACATGTTTGCTCTTCCAAATATTGCATCGCCCCACTTGCCGCATCTAAACCAAACGCACTTCCCCCACTCAGCATAACACCATGAATTTGCTGCACCATATTGATTGGATTCAACAAATCCGTCTCACGCGTTGCAGGACCTCCGCCTCGTACATCAACACCGGCAACTGCCCCCTGCTTGCATAAAACAACCGTACAGCCGCTTCCTCCTACCTCATCTTGTGCACAGCCAACTTGAATTCCCTTAATATCTGTTATTTTTATTTCCTTCATATATATTTACCTCGCTATGAATATTGTAGCGCATCTTTTCAAAAAGTACAAAGAAAAGCGGAGCACTTTAACTCCGCCTCTCTTAGTTATTCTTCCATTTCTTTTTTATGCTGAGCAATGATACTATCTGCCAAGCTTTGTGGAACCGGATCATAGCGATCAAACTCCTGTGTATAAACACCTCGACCTTGCGTCATAGCACGCAGCTCAATCGGGTACTTTAATACTTCCGCAAGTGGAACCTGGGCTTTGATTTCCTGATAACCATCAATCATATCCATACCCATGATAGCCCCACGACGTTTGTTGAAATCTCCAATAATCGTACCGGTAAAATCATCAGGAACACGTACCGTAATATTTACGATTGGCTCTAATAAAATCGGTTTTGCTTCTGCCATACCGGCTTTATAGGATAAGCGTGCTGCCAGCTTAAATGCCATTTCACTGGAATCGACATCATGATATTTTCCATCAAGCAGGGTCGCTTTCACATTAACAACTTTAAAGCCTGCCAAAATACCACTCGTCATACATTCACGAAGTCCTGCCTCTACTGCCGGAAAATACTGACGTGGTACTGCTCCACCGAAAACCTTTTCTTCAAAGACCATTTCTTCAACATCGGGATTTGGTGCATATTCAATAAATACATGTCCGAACTGTCCATGACCACCGGATTGTTTTTTATGACGACCTTCTCCGATTGCCGTTTTACGAATCGTTTCACGATAAGGCACTCTCGGTGTTTCCAAACGCACCTCAACCTTATATTTCGCCTTTAGTTTCGCAAGCACAACATCTAAATGCTGATCCCCTACACCATATAAAACACTCTGCTTGGTTTCGGTATTGTTTTCCAAGCGTAAGGTCGGATCTTCCTCTACCATTCTGGCAAGCGCATTGCTCATCTTATCCTCATCGTTTTTACTAGCCGGATATACCGCCATGGCAAGCATTGGAGTAGAGAATGGAATATCCTCGGTAACATAGCGTTCGTTTTTCTCACAAAGCGTATCGTTGGTTTGCGTATATTGCAGCTTTACAACCGCACCGATATCACCGGTAAACAGCTTCCCTACCGCAGTCTGATGCTTCCCCTTGATAATAAAGATACCGGAAATCTTTTCTTGCTTTTCTTTGTCGGTATTGTAAACAACAGAATCCGCACTCATCACGCCGGCAAGCACCTTTACATACGTAATACGTCCGACAAATGGATCCACTACGGTTTTAAATACCTTCGCACATAGCTTTTCCTTTTCATTTGTTTCCAATACTACGTCTTTTCCCTGTTCATCATGTACGGTGATACTACCGGATTCCCCATACGTTGGGAAATACTTAATGATCAAATCCATCAAACGCTCAATTCCGACACTATGCGTTGCACTGCCGCTAAACACCGGACGAATATCTCCACTGCGTACTCCTAGGCGCACACCACGTGTTAATTCCGCTTCACTGAACTCCTCGCCGCTAAAGAATTTTTCCATCAGCTCATCATCGCCCATTGCCACCGCTTCGGCAATTTGATCCTTGTATCCCTTAACGATATCTACCATATTCTCCGGAACCGGCTGGGCTTTTTGTGAATTTGCTAGTGGTCCTTCAAAATACCATGCCTTATCTCTTAAAATATTAACAGAACCGATACATTTTCCATTTTCCATGATGGGAACCTCAAATGGAATAACGCTCTTACCAAAGCTATCACGCAGGGTTTGATAGGTGGTATCAAAAGAAGTATTTTCTTCATCTAATTTATTTACAAAGAAGATGGTCGGAAGATTGTGCTTTTGCGCTTCCTCCCAAGCCTTCTGTGTACCCGGCTGTACGACATCTTTTGCATCAACAACGATCAAAGCACTATCGCCAACCGCAACCCCTTCTTCTACTCCGCGAATGAAATCGGCATAGCCCGGTGTATCCAAGAAGTTGATCTTACAATCTTTCCATTCAATCGGTACAAGGGTTGCATACACCGAAATGCCACGACGGATTTCCTCTGCATCATAGTCAATAAGAGAGCTTCCTTCACTTGTTACACCAAAGCGATCACTGGCCTTGGTGAAGTATAGCATAGATTCCAATACCGCTGTTTTTCCAACTCCGCTATGGCCTAGCACAACGACGTTGCGTACTTCATGTGATAAATAATCTCGCATCTTCCTAACCCCCTTATTTCAAAATCGGCTTTAGCTGCGCCAAGCATTCACTGCGTACATAATGGATTGCCTTATTGCCTTCCTTATCTACCAAATCCTTATCAGCCCCATGTCCCAACAGATCCTCTACTAAGCTAGCATAGCCACCATAAGCCGCACGCATCAAAGCAGTTGTTCCGTTATTATCACCTAAATTTACATCGGCACCACGCTTTAACAATAAATTGATCGTATCCTTTTTAAAAGCAACACATGCCTCCATCAAGGCACTGCGTCCTGCTTCATCTTGTGCATTGATATCTGCACCGGCATCTAGTAAAACTTCTACACAACGATCATTGCCTAAAAATGCTGCACGCATCAAAGCCGTTCGTCCGCGATCATCTGCTACATTCACATCGGCACCGGCTTCAATCAATTTCTTGCAAATGGTCTTATTGCCTTTTTTAGCTGCTCCCATGATAGCTGTTTTTCCCTTATTATCCTCTAAGCTTACATCGGCACCGTTATCCAACAACACACGTACAATATCCTTATAATCACGTTTAGCCGCACGCATCAAGCCGGTACGTCCATCACCGTTTTGATAGTTAATATCACAGCCCTTTGCGATTTCCGCACATACGGTCGCAAAATCTCCATTGGCACATGCGTCCCAAAAAGCTTTGTTAAATGTCTGATCCATAATAATCTCCTCCTTATTGTTCTGCTATCGATCAAAACGTTGGTAAAAAAATAGACGCAAAGCAAATTTGCCTCACATCTATTGAAAACCATATTGAAATGTTGGACCGAATGGTCCATCTTGAAGTGCTTTGTCATATACTTTGCCAACCATTTGTTTCATACAACTCACACTCCCTTCCTTTTTGATACTTCCATTTTAACGCAAATACGCAAGATTACAAGGGCTTCCATGATAATCATTTACTGATTTTTCCAAAAACCTACCGATTTTGCCAAAACTGTAAGATCTACCTCTTTCTCCTCTGTCTTTTCAAGGATTTCTAAATTCTGAGACTTCTTCATACAATGAAACTATGGATCCTCAAAAACAAAAGCAATTTGTACTTCAGCTCCTATATTACGGAAGCATACTGGCACTGCTGTATGTTCTTTTCTATTATGTAATACCGTTATTTCTTCCTTTTTTGATTGGCTTTGCGATTGCCTATATCCTGCGCCCCATCGTTTTTCGCTTCACGCAAGGAAATCATATACGTTTATACTCCACCGCACTACTCTTTCTATTTTATTGTTTTTTAGCCCTCCTCTTGTTTATCGCAGCCCTTAAGGGAATTTTGCTTTTACAGGATCTCATGGAGCAGCTGCCTGCGTTTTATCAGCAATACATCGCTCCTTACCTTGCGCAATCTGACCTTCAAGTAAGCAACCTTTCAAAAGAACTGCCCTTTGCTGATATCCTGCATTCCCTACTCATACAACTTCAACAATCCCTCGCCTCCTTTCTTTCAAAACTAACCTCAGGCTTCCTTTATACCATCAGCAAGCTAATGCTTTCCTTACCTAACATTCTATTTGCAATGTTTCTTTCCATCGTTTCTTCCTTTTTTATCAATGCCGATTATCAAGGCATTACCACCGCAATTACAAGCAAGCTGCCAAAAGCGTGGCGAGTAAAGCTGCTGCGTACCTCAAAACTTGTAAAAACAACCTTGAAACAAATGGCAAAGGCCTATGGTATATTGCTGCTATGTACCTTTCTTCAGCTTTGGCTGGGACTTGTCTTATTAAAAGTTCATAAAGCAGCGTTCATCGCTTTTGGCATTGCACTGTTTGACATGCTGCCGATTCTTGGCTGCGGTGGTATTCTTTTACCTTGGGCATTTGTTTCCTATATCGCAGGCAGCACCAAGTTGGCAGTCGGTTTGCTACTTCTAAATCTTATCATCGGAATTATCCGCAGTATTTTAGAGCCTAAAATTTTATCCGCCAAGCTTGGACAGCACCCTTTTGTTACCCTTATTGCCATGTATGTCGGAGGCAAGTTATTTGGAATTTGCGGTATGCTTTTGGCTCCTTTTGTATGCATGCTGATACAAAAGCTGCAACAGGAAAACTAACGCTTTGATCCTGTGCTATAATAAAAGAAAAAGAGGTGTTAATATGCTAAAGGAAATTGAAAAACGCAGAAGTATTCGTCAATATTTAAACAAGCCCATCGAAAAGGAAAAGCTCAAGGAGGTCCTTCATGCCGGTATGTGTGCACCCTCGGCTCGCAATACCCAAAGTACACGCTATATGATCGTAACCAATCGTAAAGCACTTGATGAAATGCCAACCTTACAGCCCTATATGCAAATGATGAAACAGGCTCCTTGTGCTATTTTGGTTTTCGGTGATCTGCATTGTGAAAGTAATCCCACATACTTGTATGTCAATGCCAGTGCGGCAATCGAAAATATGTTGCTAGAAGCTGTCCATCAAGATCTAAGCTGTTGTTGGTGTGCAATCGGTCCTCGTGAGGAACGTATCGCCGCCTTTCGTAAATACTATGGCATAGATGAACAGTTCTTGCCGATTGCCGCCATCGCAATCGGTTATGGGGCAGAAGAAAAGACACAAGTTCCTGCCTTTGATGAAACAAAAATTTTAAGCATCATCGAATAAATGCAAAAGCTCCTTAAGGATCTATTACAATCCTAAGGAGCCTTTTCTTTATAAAAGCGGATCGATCGTTTCGTGATTGATGCTGCTAAGCATCTGTGCACTATGATCGAATTTGGCTTGATCCACTTCATTCAGTTTTAATTTCACGACCTCACGTACGCCATGACGATTGATGATTGCCGGTACACCGATATATAAGCCACGCTGTCCATATTCGCCACTTTGATAAGCCGATACGGTCAAAATCACATTTTCATCATTAAATATGGCTTGTACCAAGCGATTCAACGAAAGCCCGATGCCATAGTATGTTGATTTCTTGCGCTTTACGATTTCATAGCCTGCTTGTTGAACCTGTGTATAAATATCATGCAGCTCTGATAAATCTTTGCCCTGCTCATCTAAAACATCTAAAAGCGGTTTACAACCGACATAGGCATTGGTCCAAGGAACAAAGCTGCTGTCCCCATGCTCTCCCATGATATAAGCATGGATATTGTTACTGGATACATTCAGATATTCCCCCATTAAATAACGAAGTCTGGCACTATCTAACAATGTACCGCTGCCAATCACTCTTTCCTTCGGCAAACCACTTACCTTTTGTACGACATAGGTCATGCAATCCACCGGATTGCTGGCAATGACGATGATGCCATCAAAGCCGCTTGCCATAATTTGTTCGGTTACGCTTTGCATGATTTTCGTATTGCGCGCCGTTAAATCCAAGCGTGTTTCCTGTGGTGTCTGTGTTACTCCGGCCGTTATCACCACAATACCGGCATCTTTGCATTCCTCATAGCCTCCTGCCTTAATGCTCAGCTTTCCCTGTGCATAAGGCAAGCCATGTTGTAAATCCATCGCTTCTCCGATTGCCTTTTCTTCATTCACATCAATCAATACCAGTTCGTCAATTCCACCGGTATTTAAAAAACTATATGCCATGCTCATTCCGACAAAGCCGGTTCCAACAAGCACGACCTTTCTTTTTTCATTCATAAAAGCACCTCCTTTTTCTTTATTATAGCAAAAATAACATCATCTATCCTATTTTTACAGATCATCTACCAAGGCACTGGATTTCGCATAGGCAGTTGATTTCGCCTCAAAGAAATCGGTCTTGATAATATTCGCATTGGAATACATAGACACCCATTCCATCGAAGCCGGTTCTTTTTCATATCCATCATACAAGCTGCCAAAACCAAGTGCATTGCTTCTTAAATTTCCCAGGTAATGAATATAATCCGCTACCATTTCCATGGTCAAGCCTTCCATGCGCTCTCCAAGCACATACTCTGCCCACTTGATTTCTTCCTCTACTCCATGCTTCAGCATACCTTTATATATCTCAATATGCTCTGGTGTAAAAAGCTGCGGCTCTTCCTTCTTCAATTCCAACAGTATGGAGCGAAACAACCAAAGATGCGTATTTTCATCACGATTGATATAACGAATTTCCTGTACGGAACCGGGCATCTTTCCCATACGTCCGAGATTATAGAAAAACATAAATCCGGAATAAAAGTAAATACCCTCTAAAATGTAATTGGCAATCAAGGTCTTGATCAAATGCTCTCCATCTCGATGCTCCATGAAATCATTATACAAATCACCGATAAACTTGTTACGTGCTAACAAATGCGGATCGTCTTTCCACTGATACAAGATGGCGTTGCGCTCCTGTGGTGAACAAATAGAATCCAGCATATAGCTATAACTTTGCGAATGCACTGCCTCTTGAAAGGCTTGGATCGTCAAACAAAGATTGACCTCATTGGCAGTGATATATTCGCCGATATTAGGTAAATTGGCGGTTTGTATGGAATCCAAGAAAATCAAAAAGGATAAGGTTTTATCATAAGCGTCCTTTTCCGCCTTTGACAGCTTTCGATAATCCTTCACATCTTGATTAAGATTGATTTCTTCCGGTATCCAAAAGTTGTTCATTGCCTGTCGATACCAATCGCTTGCCCAAGTATATTTCATGTGGTTAAAATCATTTAAATTGGTCGTATTGCCGTTGATCATTTTACGTAGATGAACATCAATATCCCCATGCTCATTAAAAAGCGGTTTTCGTTGTAAATTCATAGCTGCCTCCTTACGCTGCACATGATTCGCATTCCTCAACCTCTAAGGATTTGCTGCGAATATAGTAGATGGTTTTTACTCCCTGCTCCCATGCTTCAATATAAAGATTCAGCACCTTACGCAGAGTAAATTCATTGGTGATATATAAATTAACCGATTGGGCTTGATCAATATGACGCTGGCGTACACCGGCTGCTCGAACGATCCAACTTTGATCGATCAAATGTGCTTGTTTATAAAGCCAAAAGGTCGCCGGACTTAGATCCGGTGCAACACGGGTAATCATACTGCCCTTTTTCTCCTCCAAGAAATATTTATTCATGATCGGATCAACACCGGCACTGGTACCGGAGATGATCGAAGTGGAACTGGTTGGCGCAACTGCCATCAAATATCCATTACGCAAGCCGTTTTCCTTTACTTGCTTACGCAGATTCCTCCATTTTTCATCAACATAAGATCGCTTATCAAAATAGCTTCCCGTAGCATAATCACTGCCTTCAAAGCAAGCATAGCTGCCCTTTTCCTTTGCTAAATCACTACTTGCTTCCAAGGCATAGTAATTGATTTTTTCAAACAGCGTATCGACAAACGCCAAATGTTCCTCACTTTCAAAGCGCAAACCTTGCTTTGCCAGCATGTGATGATATCCACTCACTCCTAAACCGATCGGACGATAACGGCGATTGGTAATCTTCGCATAGCTTAAAGGATAATAATTCAAATCAATAACATTATCTAGTGCCCGTACCAATACACGAATGACCTCACGCAATTCGCTATCGTTTTGCACATCAAGATTTCCTAGGGTAAGAGAGGCAAGGTTGCATACCACAAATTCTCCGGCTTTGCTTCTTTCCACAACGATGCTTTCTCCATCAACCTCTACGATTTCCTTTTCCAACAGCTCCAACGGTTTCATATTTTGAGCTATCTCCGTACACAGATTACTGCAATAAATCATACCTTCATGTCCGTTTGGATTCATACGATTGACATGATCCCGATTAAAGGCAAACGGAGTTCCGGTTTCCACCGCCGATTTCAAGATCAAACGTACAATATCCTTTAGCAGCATTTCACGTTTGGATATGCGAGGATCATTTACACATTCAAAATAGCGCTTTTCCCATTCTTCACCATAGTAGTCCTCTAAATGATATCCCATGGTCTTATGAATTTCATGCGGACACATTAAATACCAAGTAGCATTCAGATCCTCTTTTGCCATTCGCCAAAACAAATCCGGATAACAAAGTGCCGGAAAGATATCATGTGCCTTCATGCGATCATCACCGTTGTTGGTTCGTAAATTCAAAAACTCCGGCAAATCCTTATGCCATACATCTAAATACACAGCAACTGCCCCTTGACGAACACCGAGCTGATCGACGGCTGTTGCGGTATCATTAACAAGCTTGATCCAACGAATGATTCCTCCGGCAGCTCCCTCGTAGCCACGAATATCGCTTCCACTGGCACGTACCTTACCGAAGTAAAGCCCCATGCCTCCGCCATACTTGGATACCTGGGCAAAGTTTTCAATGGATTTATAAATGTTCATCAAGGAATCATCGACACAATCAATGAAACAGCTGGATAACTGATGATATGGACGACGGGCATTCGACATGGTCGGTGTTGCCATGGTTGCTTTTAGGCTGCTTAAGACATCATAAATCTTTTTTGCCCACACAACACGTTCTTGCTCCGGAATTGCCAAATGCATTGCAATTCCCATAAACATTTCCTGTGGTGTTTCTAAAATATCATGATTATGCGCACGCATCAAATAGCGTTTCACAACCAATTCCAAACCACTGTATGTAAAAAGCTGATCCCGCTCATCTTGCAGGTATGCCTCTAATTCGGCAATATCTTTTTGGGTATAGTTTTCTAAAATATAAGAGCCATAATATCCTTCCTTAGTAAGATACGCCAATTTTCCATAAAAGTCCTGAATGCCTAATTGCTGCATACGAGCTGCAATATCGTTATGCATACGGTATGCAAAAAGACGAGCTGCAATGTACTCCCATTTCGGTGCATCTTTGGAAATCATTTCTACACTTGCTCGAATAAGCATTTCCATGCGTTGTTCACTATTCATCGTTTCCTTTAAAAAGGTACGCAGCTTCGTTAATAAGGCGGACATATCGTAGACTTCCATATCGAAGTCCTTTTGGATATGCAAAAAAACTTCCTTAAGCCCTTCGTCCTGTACCTCTTCCACAAGAGATTTCAACGCCTTGCGCTGTTCGCTTCGTTTTGAGCGATATAATATATAATTCTTGGCAACTTGAAAATAGGAATGCTTCATTAAGGCTTCCTCAACCTTATCCTGAATATCCTCCACTCGACTCCCCTCGCTAAGCTGAGATGCAATTTCCACTGCCATGATATGCAGCTGTTCTTCTTCAATGGGAAGCTGGGTGCTTCTAAATGCCTTACGCATAGCATCTTTGATTTTTTCCTCATGAAAGCTTTGTATGCTTCCATCTCGCTTTACTATGTTCATGTTTCAGCCTACTTTCTGTGCTATTAGTATAACCATCACAAAAGCTTCTACGCAATTCATTTGCTCATGGATTCGATATTCCTATTAGCATTTTAATAGGAAGATTAAAAGTAGGGTTGAAAATTGATAAATCTAACGGCAAACACAGTTACACACCATCAGAATATGTTTTATAATCTTGTTGTCTAAATGTTGTTTTTTTTCATATCTACATTATACACGAAAAGACAGGACTACCGTTTGGCAATCCTGTTCTTTTTTTATTTTAGAGCTATTTCAACTGTTACAACCCCTGTTTTATTATCATTTTATTTGTATTACTAAGCATTAAAATCTACTTTCAACTTCGCTGGACTAAAAAACAAAAAGCAAAACAAATTGGAGAGAGCAGTTAATAAAAAAGAAACTAAACTATGACAAAAGAAGAATTTGACAAATTACGATGTGAACCAATTAAGTTATTTAATAAAGAAGTTCTTTATGCCGACCTTCGAGTAAATAATCTTCACTTACCAGACAATATCTATCGTTACGAGCTTCGTCATGATGATAAATGTCAAGGTATCCTATGTGAAATAGCACATAGAATTCTTGTTAATTTTCAAGGTACAATTCTATCAGATAAAAAAATCAATTTAGGAAAACAAGGATATCGTTTGATTGATGAAGATAAGGATATCCAACATCTTGGTAAAGACAATATGACCGTAAATGATATTTACATCAACAAAAAAATATACAACGAATGGAAAGATAATCTCAATATTTCCTTTAGTATACTAATTGGTATACTAAAAGTAGACTAAAAAGTAGACTAATGAGTAGCCTATTTTTGACGGAAGATATTATTTGCGTAATGTATCAGCTAACGAAAAAGCTTCAAATGATATGTTAAGAAAAATGCTTGCTACTTCTGATTCTGATATTTTACGTCAAAAACTTCACCATTACAAGAATTAACATTTACTTCTTTATTCGGAATATTAGCAGGAAATGGAATCCATCATAAACCTACAAAAGAATTCTATTCAAATTATGGATTATTAAATAGGGATGGAAAATTTAATTTCACATTTTTATATAGTTTAGTGAACAATATGCTTTAATAAATGCAGATACAAGCACTGTTCTATTATAGCTTACTATTTCTGTAGATTCTATTTAATAGCCATTCACCATCAAGTCGTTGACGTTAATGGCATAAGCTAAGTAGAAAAAAAGATGATTGAAATCATAGTATCAATCACCTTAACTTAATCTTATTTCTTTCTATCTAATTGATGCTTTTGCACCCACTCATCAATTACTTCTTCATTCATACCTAAGCTTGCAAAATCTAAATACTCCTCATTTTTTCCATCTTTTACAAAGAATACCCCCGGAGTAGAATAGAATTGTGGGAAATGCGGCAAAATAATATCTAAATTTTCTTGTTCACTGCGATCTTCCATATCAAGTACCACTTCATACATCACAACATGATGCGTTTTTATATATTCTTCAAATACCTCATGAAACTCACTGCAATAACCACAATAGCTTGTTGTAAATACAATAGGAAAGGTTTCTTTATTCGAAAGCTTTTCCTGCATTTCATCTAGTGTAATAGTAACAATTTTACCGGCACTCTCATTTCGCTCGTAAGCATCTTTGGAGCCGCACCCTACAAGCATACATATACAGAATACGCCTAAAATCAGCTTTTTCATTACATCACTCACTTTTTTCATAATAGCAATATATTATATAAGTTTATTCCAAATCCGTACAAACAGCTCCTAGAGCCTCATAGCTTGCTTTCATTTTTACTACATGAAACTTACCATCTTCAATTAAATCTTTTAGACTTGGATCTTCCTTTAACAGCTTATCCACATCAACTTTTCCATAGTCGATTTTTCCATAGGTTGTAATATTTGATTCATCGTATGTATAATCAAATTCAATTGCCTTATCTTTTTCCATCTTTTTCTTCTGTTCATCATATGCTTTTAACATATCATTTACCATGTTCGTCATTTCTTCATTACTAACATCTTCGGATTTATATAATGTAATATTTTCAATAGTTTCTGTGTTCACAACATCAAGACCTTGATATCCGATTTTAATATTTGTTTCGATATCCATTACATTATAGTAATCCATTCTTTTACAATTAACATATTTGATTGGTTTTTCTTCTTCCGCATTACAACCACTACACAACAATAAAGCTGCTACCAAAATTGTCATCTTCAGTTTCATTCAACTACCTCTATCTATTTTTATACTTTTTTAGATCTTTATTAAACTTTGAAAAGAGTGAAAGTTTAATCCTCTCACTCTTTATGTTCAATTATTGTCTGCTTTTCTTTCGAAGCAATACAAGTCCTGCACCTGAAAGCAATAACAGAATAAAGATATTTGCTAAATTTGTTACATCTCCGGTATTTGTTTCATCCTTTGAACCGCCGGATTGATTACCAGGGTTTTCTGGATCAACAGGTTGAATTGGACCTGTAGGATTATCTGGATCTACCGGTTTATCTGGATTTTCTTTGTCAGTTAATCCTTCAATCGCATTTTTCAAATTAGCATACGCAGTATCTACTTCGTCCTGTGTTGGATTTTCCTTTTCTAGTACAGCATTTGCTTCAAACAATGCATTTTGGAATGCTGCCCAACTTTCATCAGTATAATTACCCTGTTCGGTATCTTTATACTTATTAACAAGTTGCTCTAAGCTTGAAGTATCAACTGGTTCAGATGGAACTTCTCCATACAATTTCATCTCAGCAATACGTGCATATTGATTATCTTCACTTTGTACTCTACCTACTGCTTCAAGAACTGTCAATTTAACATAATTTGCATTAACTGGAGCAAAGCGTGCATTTACAGTAACATTTTCATTTTTCAAATATGCATCATAGTCTACTAGTCCACTAGTTACGTTTGTCCAGTTTTGGCCGTCCATGCTTACAGAAATACGATAATTTGTTACACCGCCGTTACGTGCAGTATGAGAAATAAATGTTAATTGTTCTAATGTGTAAGTCTTATTTAACTTAACAACTACATCTTTTGGTAAACCTACATTAGATCCGCTATATGGGGATTCCCAATAAGTTGATAAATCACCATCGAACATTTTGTCCGCTGTATTGGATTCACTGTAAAGCGCATCTGCTGATTCAATATGTCCAGATAATAGTTTTCCTTCATCAACTGGTTTCGTTTCCAAAGACATAACCGCGTTACGTAAAGCTACTGTAGCATTATCAACCTCTGCACGTGTAGCATCAACATCACTATTAACCTTCAATGCTTCTGCTAACGCCTTTTCAAACTTAGCATAAGATTCCGCAGTGTAATTGTCAGCAGCTAAGTTTTTGTAATCTTCAATAAGCTGTGCTAATTCTTTCTTATCAGCACCTTTAACTACTCTAACTACATAAGATGCTGTCTTTGTCTTATCCGCAGCAGATGTTAAGGTAATTGTTGCATCACCCTCTGATACACCGCGTACTTTGTAAATAGGGTTTCCGTTTTTATCAGCTAAAGTAACAATGCTTGCAACTTCCGGATTGCTACTTGTTACTGTAAAGAATTTATTAGGACATTCTTCTGGAGTGACAACTGCTTTCACATCTGATAAATAACCTACAAAAATTTCTTTTGCATTGCTGTCTGCTGGTTTAATTCCTTCTACCGGTACACCAGTTACCAAATTAAAGTCGATTTCTCCCAATGTCAACATACGGTTTTTCTGAGGATCATCGTACTGTGCAGTACCTGATGATGAAAGGAATTCAATATCTACCTTTTTAACCAATTCATTAGATCCGGTAACAAATTCGTAAGCATCTTGTGGCTTATCAAATGTAATTACCTTCGGTTCAACCTTATCATCTGCAAAAGTAATCGTTGCCTTAACACTTGTTAAGTACCCGTTGCTGTTTGCAGTTGCATTATCAGAATTGCGAACTACGAAATTCGTTAATGAACTAGGTTTTTTAAATTCAAAGTGCATAGTAGTCGGTACTTTTACATAAGCTGGAAGCTTTTCGGCATCTGCTGATTGTGCTGACCACTTAAATTCAAATTCACGACCGTTTGTTCCATTAAACAATGCATCATATCCACCAGCTTGAAGAATCTTATTAACATTAGTTCCATCATCTGTTGTCAGAACATCATTTGTCATCGTAATGTTAAAGTCATTCAATGTATATTCTTTCGTTGTTTCTACTGGAACATCTGGAATTTCTGGAGTTTCATCTGTATTCGTTACAACTTCATTATGATTTGGCCCAATCAATGTTACTTTATTCAATTCAATTGCTTCCGCAACATTTGTAAGATTTGTTTTTGCCTTCATCGTAATCGTTGCAAGAATACCAGACCCTTCATATACAGGCTTATTACCGCGATTTACATAAGCTAAATTCACATAAGCTGTATTATCAGAATCGTATGTTTTATTAACTGTCAAATCTTCCATCTGTGCAATCAACGCGCTCTGTTCTGCTTTTTGGAATTCTAATTTGCTAGGATCATAGTTAATTACCTGTCCGATAGCATTTAGATTCTTAACATCTTCGGCATATACATCAATTGTAAATGTATCTCCTGCATTTACGCTTGTTGCACTTGGCAATAGCAATGCATTTCCGGAAACAGAACCTTCCTTTTTAGTACCGCCATCTAGATTAAACATTGTATAAGTGTAATCATAAACATCGTAAACACCGTTCATATTGATGTCCATACTATAGTTTTGAACCTGATTAGCAAATGTTGGATTATCCTTTGTTGATAAGCCTTTATAAGTCATCAAGTTCTGATAATCTGATTCCGTTACCTCATCTCTACCTTGAGCACTGATACTTCCGATTGCAAATGGACTTGTACCATCTTTCTTATACACAGATAATTCATTCGCAGCGAAGAATCCACCAACAGATTTTGTAGCAATCAACTTAACATAGCGTGCAGATTTTCCTTCTAAAGAAACTTCTTTTTGACTGTCTTTAACCTCTGCATCTTTTTGATATGTCCAAGGATTGCTTGCTCCATCGTGTACTTTTTCCCAATTCTTACCATCAAGACTAATATAAACGTCCATCTGAGAAACAGTACCATTACTGCTTACACCAACAGGTCCATCACCTGACTGACCTGTACCACGTGGTGTATATACGAATTTATCCAACTGATATCCAGCACCCAAATCCATGATCAATGGTTCAGCCTTAGATACCGCATCTCCATTAGTTGAGTGGAAAATTGTAGATAAATTGTGGTCAGTTGCATTTTTCAATGCTCCCCATGCATCTCCACCATTCCAAGTAACCTCTACATCAGGCACATTTCTCCATGGATCTTGTAATGATGAAGTTGTTTGTTCTTCACTCCATGCTGAATAGCCATCTTTGTTTCTAGAACGAATCTTATAAGTATGTGCTGAATTGTAAGCTAAATCTACATGATTATAGCTTGTTGTCTTTTCATCACCTACTGCATAAAGTACACCGTCAATCATCATTTCATAGCTTGTAGCTTCTGGTACAGTTGTCCATTCAGCTAAAATGCTTGTCGGAGTTTTCTTTTCTTCATCGAATTTTAATGTAGGCACAGCTAGTTTTTCGTTCAGCTCGTCCTTCATGTGCAATGCTTCGCTGTCGTTTTCAAATCCGTTTACAACCAATACCTGTTCATTTTGATTTACATCTGTCTTAGGTAATGAAACGTATAGCTTAGGTGTTGTAGTGATTTTTGTATTCTTGAATTCTTCTCCGTCCATTGAATATTTATTCAAGTTAGGAGATTCATCATAGAAATATACTGCTTCGTTTTTCTTAGCTCTTGCTTCAAAATCAGCATAATTTTTTGCTTTCTCCAAGCTTACCTTAGAAGCTCCATTCTTCGCTTCTAATGAAGAAGGCTCTTTTGAAACATTTACAACGAAAGTTGTATGACGGTTAGAATTATAACCATTGTAATTTCCATTAGATTTTCCGATTGTTAAGGTAGCTTTATCACCATCAACAACAGAAGTAATATGGGTCTTGACCTGTCCGCCATAATTTCTTGATCCGTTAGCAAGATCTAAAGAAATACCATCATCTTCGATTAAATCAAATGAAGATTCTTCATAAGGATAGAATTCAACAATTCTTCTTGTTTTATCTAGACCTTTAGGGTTATCCTCTGTAATTGTCATTGGGTTATTATTCTCTTCATACATTGGAATAATAGATCCGTTTTTAACGAACAATGGTAACTTCCAAAGTGGTGCATCAAAGTTGTTGATAACCTGTCCGCCTTTATATTGTTCACCTGTAAAGTAATCAATCCAAGTATCTGCTGTAGATGGAAGATAGATATTATTTCGAATATCATCACCATTTTCCTTCATAGCTGTATCCTGATAAACAGGAGCAACTAGGAAATTATCTCCATACATAAACTGATACTGAGTAGCAGTGCTGAATGTATGAGCGTTTGCTTCCTCTAGGAACATTGCACGAATCATTGGTAAGCCATCTACGGATTCATGTGCGTATGTATAAAGATAAGGCATCAATTGTGCTTTCAACTTCAAATACATACGGTTAATTGAAGTATAAGGATCACCGTTGTTATAAGGTTTTTTAGGTTTTGCACCCCAACCGTCCATATCTAACATTGTCTGAGTAAATGTTTTGAACTGCAAATCACGAGTAGTAATCAAACTGGAACCACCGAAGATACCATCAACATCACTACCGATATTTGGATTACCACTTAAAGACTGTCCGATATATGTTGGAATATGGAATCGGATATATTCCCAATTTCCACCTTCTTGATCGCCTGTCCAAACGCTAGCATAACGTTGGAAGCCTGCCCAACCATCTAGTGATACAAGTGCAGGACGTTTACCGCTTGTAGATAGAATATCATATCCGTCCTTTACGGAATTCAATGACATAGAATACCCTTGTCCTACCCATGCAACGTCTGTTTTAAGCGCAGATACTCCACCGTTTTTAACTTCCTTTTTGAAATCTCGTAATGTTTGGAAGCCCTGATAATGAGAATCCTTTTCACTATCTTCAGGTGTCAATGCTGCTTGTGTCCATAATCCGGTACGAACACCACGTGCTTCTGCATAATCTGTAAATTTCTTCAGGTTTGCAACGTTAGCATCAATAGCTGCAGTCATACGTTCCGTACCTTCACCAGCTTCACGCTTCTGATAGTAACCATTCTGTCCGTATCCACAGCCGTATCCGTCATTGGGTAGGAACCAACCTAACGGCATATCATATTTAATATGTCCGTCAATAACAGCCTGTGCGGAGTATTTTTGAGTATCCTCATTGATAACACCCTTAAATTTATCCTTATCTACTGTCGGCCCTTCATTATTTAAAGACTCGGCATATGTTCCTTCCGGAATAACATAGCCTTCAGCTTGACCTAATTCTTGGTATTTTTTACCATCTTCCAAAGTCCAGCCTTTATCTGACTCAGCTGTCCAACCATCACGGTTGTAGCAATTCAAATGAGCTAGGTAGAATGCATACTCAGGAAGTAGCGCTGGATTACCTGTTACATCGTAATATTCATTTAACACGGTTTCTGCAGTTTCGGCAACTGATTTTTCTTTTCCGCTAGTTACAAAATAATACGCATCAAATTCATTTTCGTTATGTGTAGTTGCTACATTAGAAATACCGTTTCCAAAGTTATAACTACCCTGTGCAAAGGTATTTCTTAATACACCATAACCGTTTGTAGACCAATAGAATGGATTTGGTGAAGCTACACCACCATCTGTCCATCCACTTTCGTTTGCGATGTTAATTGTTTTACCTTTGTGCGTAAAACGTCCGTTTTGTGTTCCCCCTCCAAAAAAGTATTCATCACTTTTTTGTTCTAATTGCTGCACTGTTTGGTTACCAATGCTCAATGGCGCTGATTCATCCAATACAGTTTCATTTGCTTCGTTGACAATTGACATTTCCGCAGTATTTTTATCAAGAACAATCGTTGCTCCGCCTGCACTGATTTTATAAGCTGAGCCGTCATCGGTAATTTTTGCTTCCGGCTTGCTATACACATTAGAATCATCTGATTGTGCTTGAATAGTTGCCTTATGGCTTTGACTTCTTGGAGTGGCATATTCGCTAAACTCTCCTGACGGATCGACATTATAACGGAAAATACCGTCCTCTAAGAATGTGATTCGACCTTTAACCTTTCCCCCGTTGAAGCTAATATCGACAATGTTTTTATCTTTCCCCACAGTAACACTATCGACACTTGCTAATACACCTTTAAAAGAAGATTCGTCTTTTGCATAAATCGGTGTGGCTGCAAATGGTACGCATGTAGTAAATGCCATCGCTGATGCCAAACACAATTTACCCACTTTCGTTTTAATCATAAATTTCTCCTTTCCCGCAGATTTAAAAATAAAACGCTTTGTAACACCCTCTACTTCAGATAGAATTTAAGGCCTTCTTTCTGTTTCCAACCCCTTCCTTTTTATAATCATATAATCCTTATCCCAAAGAATTATATAATTACCTTGATTTAATTCCATAAAGACTACCTGTTTCTTTCTTATCATTTAAAGATTCATGTAAATCCAAATGTAATTAAAATGTTTAAGCTAACCGCAGAGTGTTAGAAAGCCCTTACAGCATATATTATATCTCAATTTAAAATAATAGTTTTTGTATTTTTAAACATTTGTTTTGCACTTTTTAATATTTCAGAATAAATTAAAGCTAATAAATATACATATACCTTCATTTTTATCCTATCATACCCTATCATAATAAAAGCGCTTTAAATTCGTATAGGGTGTGTGATACCTTTAAACTTAGATGCTGCCGTTTTAAAGCCTATTCAACATTATGTGTAAGTATCTTTGACATTTTGTATAAATACTTTTTTTGCTAAAATCCCCCGCATTTTTATTTTGTTTATAGAAGAAAAAATGCTAACAATGGAAATTTAAACTTATGTGTGATTTTATCATAGATTTATTTAATATTGATAAAGAGATAATCAAAAATATTGAAAACTTTTTCTCGGTACATAAAAAGTGGGCACATTGATCCCACTTTTTATTTACATCTTACTTGGCATAAAGATTATTACAAGCTCATAATTTTATTCTATTCTTTATTCGCTTTTTTCTTCTTCATTCCAATTAAAGCAACACCACCGGCACTAGCCAATAACAACATAGAATATAATGCTGCATTTGTTGTATCGCCTGTATTTGTTGAATCACCATTCGGTTTTTGACCTGCTCCATTATTACCATCAGGATTTTGACCATTGCCTGGATTATTTGGATCTGGTAGTGGACTAATTGTTGGTAATTCAGCATAAACCTTAGCTGCTTCACTCAACAACGCTTTTGCATCATCTTCAGATAATTGCTCATCTTTCAAAGCACTCTGAATACGATCCATCATATCACGTATTTGTTCCTGATGTTTATTTGAATAATTTTCCAAATCTAACTTAGCAAATTCATCATACAAATCCTTCAAAGCATCTTTTGTAGCTGTAGTTGCTTTTAAGACTAGTTTTCCTTCTGCATCTTTTAATGCTGTTTCCGCTGCTTTAATCTCTGCCAAAGTTTTCGGATTTGCAGCAACTTCTTTTGCTTTATTTAAAGCTGCAGAGAATGCATCTTTAGCGTCATTATCAACATATTTGTCCAATTCAATTCCTTCAGCAACCTTAATTAAGTTTTCTAAAGTAGTAACATCAAGCGGAAGCAATTTACCACTCAATTCTTCTAACTTAGCAACTTTTTCAGTTAATACGTCTAGATTGGTGATTGGCTCTTTTGCCAATTCTTCAACTTCGCTGATAAGAGCTAATAGTTCCTCTTGTCCGGCTGGATCGAATTTACTCAAATCCAATGCTTTTACAGCTGCGAAACGATTTAAAACATCAATTGCTTTTACAGCTGTATCTTTAGCACTCGTCAAGGCTTCTACCGCTTGTGTTACATCAGATTCTGTTGCACCTGCATTATCTACAACTGCTTGCGCTTTTGCAATTTCTTCTGTTAGATAAGCAACAACTTTTTCATCTTTTACAGTAGCTTTAAACTCACTAACTTCTTTAATCTTAGCTTCTAATGCACTCTTATCCAATGCTTTAACCGTAATCGTCATAGAAGCTGAAATATTTGCGTCAGTTGCCTTCTTAACCGTAATAGTTGCAGTTCCTGCTGCTTTGGCAGTTGCTACACCATTTTGATCTACTGATACAACATCTTCCTTATCACTGCTCCATACTAATTGTTCTGTAGAGTTAGAAGGAGTAGTAATTGCTTTTAACTGTTTTTGTTCAGCTATTACCATTTCCATTGCATCATTTTCGAAAGCAACATTTGTTACTGCCGCATTCGTAGTACCATAGAAATCTAATTCTGCGATAGATGCATAACGGTCATTGTTCTTTCCACTATCACCGATAGTTCCCAATGCGATGAACTTCACATATTGTGCTTCAACCGGAGCAAACTTAATCATCTTAGCTACTTCCTTGTTATCCAATTCATAGCCATTATTTGGAAGATATCCTTCAACTACCGGAGTAAATGTCTTGTTATCTGTACTTACTTCAATACGATAATGTGTAATGTGTCCATTAGAGCTACTTTGACGTGGTAAGTAATCAACTTGTTCTAACTGATAAACAGCACCTAAATCAATTACTGCATCTACTGGAAGTTTTGCACCCTGTCCATAGCTAGAATGCCAAATACTATCCGCATTGTTATCGATAATGTGATCTTTGATATCACTGTCTGCATAGTTTGTAACAGATATTACTTCCATCTGTCCTTCGTCAATATGATTTGTACTATCTGGTCTAGTATCATCAGAGCCTTTAAATTCCAAACCGGCAATAGCATTCAATAAATCAATTTCTGCTTTATCGACAGTAGCCTGATCTCCGTTTTTAACTGCTTCTTTAGCAGCTGCTAATGCTTTTTCCACTACATCAACAGAAGCAGAAGTGTATAGATCCTTTTCATTGACTACTTTTTCAGCTTCAGCGATTGCGGCATTCAAATCATCAACGAATGCTTTATCAGTTACCGTTACTGTCATTGTATCCTTCAACTTAGGATCAGCTTTTGAAGTAGCAGTAAGAGTAACTACTTCACCGTCGTTAAGTTTTTCTAGAGCCAATAGAGAGTAATAATATCCATTCGCATCAGAAGAAGTAATTACTTTAACTTTTGAGTTATCGCTTGTTACTTCATATAGCTTATTAGCTGCATCTTCAGGAGCAACAATAGCTTTTACAGGAGTTAGATGTCCAATGTGCAATTCCATTGTATCCTTTTCAAATACAATACTTGTTGGTTTTACACTTGCTGCTGAGTAAATAGCTACTTCACTTGTCGCAACACAATTTCCATCGGCAGTCGCAGGTTCAAGTTCAAGTTTTACATATTTTGCACTTGTTCCTTTTGGAAGTTCAACAGATGTATAGCCTTCGCTATCCGCAGTAGTTGCATTTACAGTAACCTTATCGCTAACCGGTGTCCAAGTATTCTTATCATCACTAACAAATACTTTGAATGAACCTAACTGACCATAGTGATTTGCTGATCTAGGTCTTACTCCAACCTTAGAAAGACTCATCTTATCCTTCAGTTCAAATGTGTATACCTGAGGGTGTGCATTTGCAGCATTTCCATAATTACTGTTTGTGTAAGTGCTGTTATTTTGGTCTAAGCTTGCCCAAATGTCATTTCCATCTCCAACTGGTCCATTTGATTTAGCTTCTGCCTTCACGATATCTTCGTGAGCAACCAAACGTTTTTCAACCATATCACTTGGTTCATTTGGTTTCACCGGATCTAAACCATTCACGTAGTTCAAGCTAGAACCGACTACCAATCCATGGGATAACTGCAAGTTGCTTAAATCTAATTCTTTATTAGCTTTTAAAGTAACAGTAGCTAACTTCATATCTCCATTTAGACTTGTCTGATTTCCAAGATTTGTTATAGTTGCATATACTCTATCTTTTTCATCAGTTTCTTCATGATGTAGATATTCATATACTTTTTGATTTCTTGTTTTTGCAGTTGTCTTTACAACAAAGTCATCATCACTGTAAGAAAGTGCACCTTTATCAAAAGATAATTCAAAATCAAATGCATAAACATTCTTCAATCCACTTCCGTAAATATCAACTGTGAATGTTTCGCCTGCTTTTACATTTTGTTTAGAAGGCACTGCACTTAATACACCGGAAGCATTTGTCTTTTCTTTTACCCCACCATTTAACTGAGTAGTCAAGACAGCAATATCGTAAGCATCAAAGATTCCGTTTTCATTCAAATCAAATTTATTTGCATCAGATTCATAGAATGCTCCACCTTTGCGTGCACCGGCTGCTTCAGGATTATGGCTATCTAACCAAACTTCGTCGTTATCATTGATAATACCATTTGCTTCAAAGTCGCCCGGCATTACTCCTTTATCCTTATCAACATGATATGGACGAATTTCGTATGCCTGCAAGAAGCCTCCGGCAGTTTCTACCAATTCAACCTTGATATATCTAGCCTTAAATTGTTCTAAATCCACTGTCGCATAACGTGCATTAACATTTTGTGTATTTAAGACATTTTTATCTCCGACAGGCCATTTATTTGATGGTGTAAGATTGATTTCTTCCCCGTCTTTATATTTCTTCCAATTTACGCCATCGTTACTATAAGATAATTTGAATTTCTTAATTGTACCATTTGATCCGTCTTGTCTAAATACATAGTCTAATTTATTGATAGAATAAATCTTCTTCATATCAATTGTGAATGATTTTCCATTGAATACACCTGCATCAGCAGAGCTATATTCTGTTACATCATCACCATCTACCATATATTCAAATTTTCCTGCATAAGCTGCTGGAGTATTTCCTTGATCATAAGACACTGTCATACCCTTAGGAACATTACGATATGGATCATCAAGTGTAGAAACTTCTTTCAATTCACTCCATTCAGAATGTCCGTCTTTATTTACAGAACGAACTCGATATGTGTGTTTTTCAAGATAGTTTAATCCAGAATGTGTATATGCCGGTTTTTCAAGCATAGAATATACAATACCATCAGCTTCAACATCATAAGAAGTTGCGCCTTCTACTTCGTCCCATGTCAATGCAATGGAATCAGAAGAAGGTTTGTATTCAATGTTTTTAGGAGCATCTAGGCTTGCATTTTCTCCGTCATTTGGAAGATTTCCATCATTAACAAAACCGTCAATTACTAATTGCTGAGCATTTTCAGTAGCATTGGTTTTTGCAAATTTTACATATAATTTCGGTGCAACCTTAACATCTTTCACCATTTCTTTGATTTTAGTTTCATGCTCATTTGCATAAGTTTCGATTGTTGGGTTTACATCATAGAAGAATACCGCCTCACCTGCATTTGGAGTTTTTGCATCAAATTCAGCCTTTGAATTTACTTCAACATTCTTTAAGGTTGAAGAACCGTTTTTAGCAGTCAGCTTGGTTGGCTTCTTAGATACATTTACTACAAATGTAGTGTTCTTTTCAGCAGAATATCCATCATAAGAACCAGTTACATTTACTTTTTCAGCAGTTAATGTAGCTTGTTTCTTTTCTTCATTAACAACAGATTTATAAGTCAATTCAGAGTGATTTCCATAAGAAATATTATCAATCACACCATAATCTTCATCTTTTTCTGTTTTATTTGTAATTGATTTTCCGTCATCTTCGTAAGCTGTATAAGTGCTTTCACCTTCCGGCCAGAACTCAACAATACGATTTGCACGATTGATCTTGTCCGGAGAGTTATTTTCTTCATACATTGGAACGATAGAACCGTTCTTTACAAATAATGGAAGCTTCCATAATGGTGCATCAAAGTTGTTGATTACAGTTCCACCACGATATTGTTTACCGGTAAAGTAATCAATCCAAGTTTCACCTTTTGGTAAATAAATATCGTTTCTGATATCTGCACCTGTTTCTTCATTCAATTCAGTATTTTGATAAACAGGAGCAACAAGGAATGCATCACCGAACATATATTGATACTGCATATTTTTACTGTATGCATAATCATCGTTAGGGAATTCCAAGAACATTGCACGGATCATAGGAAGTCCGGTATCTCCGTTTTTCGTATTCAAGTTAGATGCAGAAGCAGCACTTGTATAAATATAAGGCAACAACTGACCTTTTAACTTCAAATACATACGAGATGTACTCTTATATGGATCGGCAAATGCATGTGGAGCTTTTGTATAAGTACCCCAACCGTCCATATTCAACATCTGTGGAGTAAATGTTTTCCACTGATAATCACGAGTTGCGATTAGCGGTGCACCGCCATGAATACCGTCCATATCGGAACCGATATTAGGGTTACCACTTAAAGACTGTCCGATATAAGTAGGAATATGGAAACGGATATACTCCCAATTTCCACCTGCTTGATCCCCTGTCCAAACAGAGTTGAAACGCTGAGAACCTGCCCAACCATCAAGGGAAATAATGTTTGGACGCTTATTTACTTCAGTGGTAATTGTGTCATAAGCGGTTTTTACTCCATCTAGTTGCATTGAATAACCCTGACCAACCCAAGCAACATCGGTTTTTAATGTCGTAATACCACCGTTTTTAACTTCTTTTTTGAAATCTCTTAATAAATGCCAAGATGTATTGTTATTAGAATCCGGTGATAATTGGCTTTGTGTCCATAGACCGGTATCAACACCTTTGCTGTTTGCATAATCGGTAAATTCCTTTAAGTTAGCGACATTGGCATCGATTGCTGCAGTACGTTCCGCATTGCTGCTTCCATCAGCTTCAACACCACCGGTTACTTTATATCCGTTTTGTCCATATCCACAGCCATAACCGTCATTTGGAAGGAAATATCCTAATGGCATATCGTTTTCAACGTAACGATCCAATACTGCCTTTGCTGAGAATTGTTCAGGTGTCGTAACACCGGAAGGCACATTGTTTTTTGTAGTCGGACCTTTACCCATTAAGGATTCGGATTGTAAATTTTCTTTAATCTCATATCCGGTTCCGCCTGCTTCTGTCTGTTTAAATTCAGTTCCATCAGGATTTGTTGTTACCCAAGTTTTATTTCCTTTACTTGGATCGGCTTTCTGCTCACCATCTGCCCAAGCATCACGGTTATAACAGTTTAAGTGTCCTTCATAGAATCCATATTCAGGAAGTAATGCAGGGTTACCAGTTACCTTAAAGTATTCCTGTAAAATATCCTGTGAAACCTCTGCACCATTTGCTCCATCACTTACAAAGTAATAAGCATCAAATTCTCCTTCATCATGAGTTGCTATTGCAGTCTCACTATTTGTTTCACCGAAATCATATTTTCCATCAGCAAATGTATTTCTTAAAACACCATATCCGGCAGTTGACCAATAGAATGGATTTGGTGAAGATACCTGTCCATCATTCCAACCGCTTTCATTTGCAATATTGATTGTTTTACCGGTATGAACAAAGCGTCCGTTCTGTGTTCCACCACCATAATAATTTTCATTATCATTCTTTGCTAATGTTTGAACGACACTGCGATCACCGATAGAAAGAGGTGATGTTTCTTGTAAAACAACTTTATTTCCGGATTTTACGCTCATCAACGCTTGCTGGTTGAATGTAACTGTAACATCACCTGCGGAAATCGTATATACTCCGCCTTGATTCGTTACAGTAGCTTCCGGGTGTTTATATTTATCAGAATCATCTGGATACTGCTGAATTCTTGCTTTGTGAGCGCTGGAACGTGGTGTAGCATATTCGCTAAACTCACCCTTTGGATCTACATTGTAACGGAAAATTCCATTATCCAAGAAAGTTAATTTTCCTTTGTATCCATTTGTGAATGTTACCCAAACAACATTCTTTTCACTCTTATCCGCTTCTACGCTTTTGATGCCGGATAATTGTTTGCTCAACATGTTTGTTTCTGCGTGAACTTGAACCAATTGCTGATACCCTGTACTGCTTAGTACCATCATAAGGCTTAGTCCACTAGCAACAACCTTTTTAAACATAATATTCTCCTTTCAATCCTTTTTGATTTCATTGCGTTTAAAATTATGTTTTCTCGTTTTACCGATTGCTCCTCCCTTCAGCAACAATAATACAGTCATTGGCTCCAAAGTCGATGATTCTATCATTATTGCAGCTAAGCATTAGCAACGCATAGCGTATCTATACAATTCATAGATTCCCCCATCTTAAACCATATATAATCCGCTATGTATCCGCTTACATCACAGCTAAAAAATATAAACGGACAATTTCTTATGCCCATCAACAGAAATAGCTGTAACCGTTTACTCTTAAATTTTACTACTTTCGAATATCATCGTCTATATTTTTTGTTTGTACTTTTTAACATTTATTTTGCACTTTCCGGTTGCACAGAAAAATGAATATAATCAAAAATACAAATCATTTTTATATCTTTAAGCATAAAAGCATAAAAAAAGCACATAAAGTTTCACCTCCATATGCTCATTATTTTACTTTTTCTCTGAATTTTCCAATAGCAAACCAATACCATACATGGTTGCCGCATATACCAAACAAGGAATCACTGCTGCCAAAATACTTTTTAGTCCGGTAAACCATTCCGCACTTGGTTCCAATTGATAACCGGCACAATAATCTACAAAGGCTTGATAGCTGGTAATCGCAGAAAAGCCCATATAAATCAGCATACCGATTGCCAATACATAAAATAAACGAAATGGCAGTGTTGCCTTCTTTTTCTCTACATTTCCTGTTTTGTTTTCCATTTGAAATCTCCTTCTTATTTTCGAATACGATAATCATAGCTTTTTTTCTAAATGAAGTCAATAAGTGTCTTTTTCTAATCATAACTTAAACTCTCTTTATCGATTCTACACAATTCACCATACAAAAAAGACGCCAACGACGTCTTTTTTGTATGATAGGGAGAAAGTATGAAAAATTATTTGAGGGGGTTATTCATACAGCAAGGGTTCTATGATTATTATCCCTTGCTTGCTTATAGTATAGTAAAAAATAATATTTAAATTATGTCGAGACTATGTGAGATTGTGTGTTTTATCAAACAGTTCCTATACTTCTTAATTCGTTATGAGAATACATAGATGCCCGACTTTAATTTCACATCTTTATTATAAATCAGACTGTCTAGTCTTTCCCGGCAACAATACTTTTTCCATTGGAAATTTGTTTCTCTTTATAGATATTAAATTCTTTCATTCTTATGCGTATGCCATCTACAAGCTTTTCGATTCGATCATCGCTCATATCCGTAAACTGCTGATATTTTTTTAATACTGTTTGATATTCTTTATCTAAACCATCTAACTTGGATAGATCAAATCTTTCAAAATTATCAATGATTGATAAATAAGTAAAAAATTTCTTTTCTGTATTATAAAATAATTTCCCTTTTCCATCATAAAAATTCATATTTTTAGTAATCTCACTGCAATTCATCGATTGTCCCGTATCAAATAAAGGTGTTACCTTTTCCCATACAAGTGTTTCTACATTTCGAATAACACCGAAGTTTTTCATGTGCCTGTCTATATTCATTGTTAAATAATCCAAAACAATCATGTTTTCTAATTCAGCTTTAGCATTCGGTACTTTTTGTTTCTCTAAAATATTCAAATAGTGTTGATAGTCATTTACACTATTATCTTTTTTCTAATAAACTTCCAATAAAATATATACCTATATCCGCATCCGCAACCTTTAAAAGCTTTTACGATGAAGCAAGTTCCCCTAAAGAAAAAACAGATGAACACAAAACCTCTACCTGAGGCTTGTACCCACCTGCTTCTCTTTATCAAATACGTGAAAGCTACCGATTCACTTCACATATAAGTCTTTGGTTAGCTTAGTTTTTTCTTCTCTTGTTCATTCCATAGCCAAGCGCAATACCGGACGTTGTAAGTAGGCTTAAAAACAACGGCATACTTGTTACATCACCGGTGTTTGGCTTCTTGTCCTCTTCCTTGTCCGGTGTCTGTGGCTGTTCCGGTTTTATAGGCTCTTTTTTATCTAAGCCCTCAATCGCAGCAAGAATTGCCTGTGCCATGGCATCTACCTCGGCTTGATGCGTAATATCCAAGTCATATTCAACTGCCTGAATGGCGTTTTCAACCGCACTGAAATCAACATAATCGGCACGATTCAATGCCTCTGCTTTGCCGATTGCCGCTTCTATCTTTGAATAATCCGCTCTGCGATAAGTCAATGCCTGCATTGCTGCTTCCAATGCTTCTTTTGCATCATAGTAATCAGCCTGTGTCGCATCTGCATCGGCATAAACTGTATTGGCTGTTTTTAATGCTTTCTGCAATGCATTCCAGCTTTCTTCTGTATAATTACCTGCTTCATACTTGGAAACACTGTCGATTGCCGCTTTTAAAGCTGCTTTTTCATTGCTTCCAGCTACCTCTTTGGCTAATTGATTTGTAGCCTCCAATGCACGTGCGGTTTCAGAATGCACAAGCATACGATCTTCCGGTGTCGCAGGAACAGCTGACCCCTGATAAGTTCCTTTGTTCGGCTTTTTCAGATTTTCAACAACATTCTTTAAAGCTGTTTTCTGCTCTGCACTTGCAGCCGCACTGTTCAATAAATATTTTGCTTTCGCAACATCGCGAATTCCCTGCTTAAACAGCTCATAGCGTGGTGTGCTATAGAAGGAAGCTTGATAGCTTTCATCAATTGCTTCTCTTTCTTCCGGATAAATGAACCACCCATCTCCCGGTTCCCAATAACGATAGGTAGCATCACCGTGCATATCATACACATAATTATCCCATGCCCAACGCATATAGCCATCGGTTCCCAGTGTCATGGTGTACCAAATATCCCAATAGTTATCTCCCGGATCGCTGATCATAAAATTGCTTGGATAATCTCCGGTACAGGTATACATCGTTGTAGTCAATCCCAATGCTTGACGATGCGCAGATAACTGCTCCATATCCTCTGCTTGTTTGATATTGCCTAAGTTGATGGAAATATCATCAATACGATCGGTAAATTCGTATGTATCCGGTGATTGATAGTTCAATGCAGAAGAAATCTTAAAGTGATTGCCTTCCTCATCGGTTACGGATTCAATCATATCCACTGCCGGTTTTAATTGATCAAGACCACGTTCGTCCATAGAAATATAGGTAATTTCAAACCAACCCATTTCCTTTGAATGCTTTAAGAAATCTTCTAAGAACGGCTGCCACATAGCTTTCCATTCTGCACTGCCCGGCTCATGAGATTCTTTTACCGTTTTCCCTTTTGCCTCATCAAAGTAAGCAATCTGATTGTTCCATGGTACGATACTGTAGCATTTGATCTGTCCGATGCCGTTTGCAGGATCCAATACACCGCATTCGATCATAAAATTGATCCACTTATCATACCAATCATAATTGAAGTCCCATGTTCCGTCTTTTTTCTTTGTCCATTTTACCATGGATAAATCGTTATAATAGGATTGATGGTTCCATGCCTCTTCAACAATGTTCGCTACCGCATCATGACCGCCGATAGAAACGTATTCTTTCATAGAATCACGCATTAAATTAAAGTGTTCTTCTGTGAAATAGAAGTCATTTCTTACTTCATTCGTAATACCACCGGTTGCTTTTTCTCCCAATCCCAAGTAATAGTTTGCAACTGAGAAAGGGTGCTGCCAAACCTGAATTTCCGTTGCTTCTGCTGCCGGCTGTTTCAAGTTTAACACTTCAATCGTATATTGCAGTTCAAATGGTTTTTCCAATTCTGCCGCCGATACCTTAAGTGTTCCTTTATAGATGCCCGGTGCGGTAGTTTCCGGAACCTTGATCGTTACCCATGCAAATTGCACATCGTTTGCCGCAATATCCTTCTTACCGCCCTTATGAATGACATCAGGATATTTTTTCACTTTTCCGGCTGCGTTACGACCTTCTTTGGCTTCAACCTCTTTCAGCCACTTGATTTCAATATTTTCTTTTGCTAAAACCTTGCCTGCCTGATTGGTAAAATCATTTGCAGTTACTTCCACATCATGAACTTCTTGATTGGTAGTTACAACTATTTTAGAGCTTAATTCATCATTTAGCCAAGCTGTTCCTTTATAAGAAGATCCACTTCCCTTTTTTAATTCATCAAGATTCAATTCTGTATCCAACAGCTTTTCATTTCCTACATAAGCATTCATAACATCGCTGTTTTCTGCCGCTGCTGTATTTACAGTTGTTGCAGATACCAAAGAAATGCTACAACAAAATGCTAAAACTATTTTTTTGAGCTTATCTGTCGTCTTTTTCATCGTAAATATGTCCTATTCCTTTCTCTTACCTTAAATAATCGCTATTTCGCAAAGCCTTGCTTCATACCTTAAGCATGCCTTGCCAAATTCAAACCCCTATCGTAAACACTCCCACTCCTATTCATAAACAAAGACAATTAAATAATATCTGTCTGTCGCTGATTTTTAAATTAGAAAACGTTTTCAGCTTAATAATTATATCATTTCCTTTTCTTACGTCAATATGAAATCGCTTTAATTTCCATCTTTTATGAATCGCTTTAATTTCCATCTTTTTCCAACTTGTAAGCTTCCACATGCCTTTATCCATGATAGCTGTTATTTATAAACAGCAATAAAAAAGCTTTGAGGAAATTCCCCAAAGTCTTTAAAACTCATTTTATCAAACTACATACTCCTACATTTCCTTTTCCACTGCCTATTTACCAAACAAACGCTGTTCACTTGTTTTATCAAACAAAAGGATTTCTTTTGGATCAAAGCGAAAACAAACCTCATCATATAGCTGTATATTTACTTTACGATCGACCTTCATATAAAAAAGATGATCCTGCCAAGCAAGACGGATATAGCACTCATCACCCAAATGCTCCACAAGAACAATTCTTCCTCGCATTCCCTCCTTTGAAAAAATAAGATGCTCCGGACGTATTGCCATAATAACCTCTTGTGCTTCGTAGGTATTTGAAAGCTTTATGCATTCTTTCTCAAAGGCAAGAATATTACCATCGACATACGCTTGAAGGGTATTGATTTCATACGTACCTAAAAAAGCTGCCACAAATAAATTAGCGGGATCACGATACAGCTTTAAGGGATCGCCGATTTGCTGAAAGACTCCTTCCTTCATCACAATTAAGGTATCTGCCAAGGTCATAGCCTCCAAGCGATCATGTGTAACATAAAGAAATGTTGCGTCCAGTTGTTGATAAAGCTTCGCGAGTTCCAAACGTAATTGAGCCTTTAAACGTGTATCCAAGGCACTGAAGGCTTCGTCCATCAAAAACAGTTTCGGTCTGCGTACCAAGGCTCTGGCAATGCTCACACGCTGCTTTTGTCCATTGCTTAAAGCCTCTGCCTTGCGTTTTAATAAACCATCAATGCCCAATACCTCCGCCATCGCCCTCACACGCTGCCCTGCCTCCTGCTTAGAAAGGCCGCCGTAGGTAAGACCATAGGCAATGTTATCGTAAACCGTCATGCTCGGAAATAATGCCGCATCTTGAAATACCATCGCAATATCTCTTTCATGTGGTTTGGCATGCTGAACCTCTTTATCATCTATCCATATACTTCCGCTATCCGGCTTTAAAAAACCGGCAATCAGCTGTAAAAGCGTCGTCTTTCCACAGCCGGAAGGACCGGCAAGTACAATGAAATGCTTTCCCTGTGATGTGAATGACACATCTTTCACTGCCTCTATGCAACCATAGCTTTTTGTAATATGCTCCAGTTTTAACGACATACAAAACTCTCCTTCCACACTTATTTATGCAATGCCAGCCATGCTTTCGCCCATTGCCCATCAATCGCTAAATAACGATCGTACTTCTCCTTTTCTAAACTGCTTTCAATGCTTTGATAATTTTCATACAGCACTGCCAACGGTTCTTGATTGACCAAAAACCATAAGCTGTCCTCATGGCGATCCTGATATACGATATCCACGATTTCCCGTCCCTGTCTTTCCAACTGCAATCGTAGTTTTTCTTTCATGATTTCAATCACACGATCATCGAAATCATCTTCCAAAATACATAGCTTTTCCTTTATCGCCTTAGGATCAAACACAATTCGCTTGCGACTTCTTGTATCCTCATGATACAAATGATGATCATCTTCACAAAAGGCTTGCTTCGGCTTCAATAATATTATGAAATGATGCTTTTTATCCACATAAGCAAAGGGGTGAAGAAAAATAATTTCTTTTCCACATCGTGGACAGCGTATCGTAAAATATGTATTTTCCATTAATGCCTTGCGAATATCCACCTCAAAATCAGATAACACTAAAGTTTCGCTCTTTCGATAGGTATGAAAACCGCAATCACATTGAATTTCTACCAATATTGATTTCATGATATCACCATCTCTATTATAATATAAAAACAAAAAGAACGGTATGTTAACCGCTCTTAGATTGCTCTTGTTGCCTGTTTTAACCAAGTCTTTTCTTCTTCCGTCAAATATGGCGAAATTTTCTCGTACACTTCTTGATGATAGTCGTTCAGCCATTGCTTCTCATAGCTGCTTAAAACATCGGGATCAATCCCATCTAAATCAAAAGGTACAAAGGTAATCGTTTCTAAATGCATGAATTGTCCATACTCATTCTTTTCTCCCTTAACAACCACACATTCATTTTCATGACGAATACCATGACTTCCTTCTACATAAACTCCCGGTTCATTGGACTGTGTCATACCTTCCTCTAACACACAGCTGTCATTGCGTTCACTCACAATGCGCCAACGGAAGCCATTTGGTCCTTCATGTACGTTTAGTAAGTGCCCAACACCATGTCCGGTTCCGCATTTATAATCAATTCCCATTTCCCATAATGGTCCTCTAGCAAGAATATCCAGATTTGTTCCACGACAGCCATATAAGAAATGTGCCTTGCTTAAAGCGATATGTCCACGTAAAGCAGCACTGAAATGCAAACGTTCCTCATCGCTGATTGCCCCCAACACAAAAGTTCTGGTGATATCGGTTGTCCCTTCTAGGTACTGTCCGCCACTATCAACTAACAGCATTCCCTCCGGCTTTAAAAGAACATCGCTTTCCTTTGTAGCGCTGTAATGCATCATTGCCGCATGCTCCTTATAAGCCGCAATCGTATCAAAGCTTACATCTAAAAAACCCTCTTGCTGCGCACGTAATTCAGCTAAATAATCACTTGCGGAAATTTCACTTATTTCCATTTTTCCGACATTGGTTTTCAGCCAATACATAAACTTCGTCATCGCAACACCGTCTTTGATATGCGCTTTACGATTGTTCTCTAATTCCACCGGATTTTTAATTGCCTTCATCATCTGTGATGGATTTGGACAATCAATGATCTTGCTGACTTGCTTAAGGTTCTCGCTGATTGCATAATTCACATGTGCTTTATCCATCATGACAACCGCTGTTTTCGGAATTGTTTTCACAAATTCATAAACCGCATCATACGGGTGCAATTCGATTTCATTTTGAGCAAAATTATCCAATAGCTCTTGAGATAACTTACTCCTATCGACAAATAGGTGATGCTTATTTTCGGTAATGATCAAATATGCAAGTACGACCGGAAAATGCGCAATATCATTCCCACGCATATTTAAAATCCATGCAATATCATCTAAGGTCGTAACGATGTGATGGGTTGCCTGCTTCTTCTTCATAACCGCAAGAATATCTGCCAATTTATCCGCTGTTGATTTTCCACTGTAACATTCCTTTAAGAAAAAGGCAGGATCCTTTGGAAGCGCTGGACGATCCTTCCAAATCTTATCCACTAAATCCTCATGACAAATGATTTGTACTTGCTTTTCACTAAGCTTTGCACAAATAGATGCCGCAAGCTTTGTATTCATAACTCGCCCATCAAAGCCAAAACCACCATGCTCACAAATATGATCGTAAATATAAGAGACAATGGTAGGGACTCCCTCTTCCCCCATACGCATGAGTTCAATACCGGATCCCTTTAACTGCTTTGCGGCTTGGATAAAATAACGTCCGTCGGTCCATAAAGCTGCCTGATCCTTACAAACAACCAACGTTCCCTGTGAACCGCTAAAGCCGGACATAAAATATCTTGCTTTAAAATGCTCGCCAACATATTCTGTTTCATGAAAATCAGAGGTTGGTATCATATACACATCAATGCCACGCTCTGCCATCAATGCTCTTAATTCAATTAATTTTTCAACTACTGTCATTTTGTGTCCTCCTTCAAGTATTCAACAACATTGTACTCTAAAATGCTGTCCTTGGATACCTTAATTTCATTTATTTCTTACATCGTCTTTCAAGAAATCGTAAACGGTATGCGACTTCATGACATTATCCGTTACGATTAGAAAAGAACTGCAAATGCAGTTCTTAAGCAACCTCTTTTTCCAGCTTTTCAATACCGATTTGAATACGTGCCAGAGTTTCTTCCTTTCCAAGAATATATGCAATTTCGATTGCTCCTCCCGGTGTAAACTGTTTACCGGTAATCGCACAACGTACAGGCCACAAAATCTGTCCGTTTTTCATTTCCATCTGTGCCGGAAGTGCTAGCAATACATCGTGCAGCTTTTCTTCACTGGACCAATCATTCAAGGCTTCTAATGCTTCCTTGCTTGCTTTCAATGCCTTTAACGCAATTTCATAGGTTGTTTTCATCTTTTTATGAATATACATGGCATTGTCATATTCCGGAAGGACATCAATGAAATCCAAGCTTTCCACAATTCCGGATAATACATCGGTACGTGGCTGTAAAATACGAGCAACCGCCATCTTATCGACCGGACGTTTAATCGCTTCTTCAATATACGGCTTTACCGTTTCATAAAATTTTTCTTCGCTCATAGCACGCAAATACATACCATTCATCCAAGTCAGCTTATCAATATCAAAGATAGCCGGTGATTTTGAAATACGCTTAATATCAAAAACCTTGATTAACTCTTCAAGCGAATAAATTTCTTGTTCACTCTCCGGTGCCCAACCAAGCAAAGCTATATAGTTTAGGATTGCCTCCGGCAAATACCCCTTCTTTACTAGATCTTGAAAGCTGGCATCTCCATTACGTTTGGAAAGCTTATGCTGTTCATCTTTCATAACCGGTGGAACATGCACATAGGTAGGAATATCCCAACCGTATGCCTGATAAATTAAATTATATTTTGGAGTTGATGACAAATACTCATTCCCACGTACAACATGAGAAATCTGCATCTGATGGTCATCGATAATATTCGCAAAGTTGTATGTAGGGAAACCATCGGATTTCAATAAAACAGACTCATCTAAAGTAGAATTGTCTACCTCAATTCTTCCATACACTTCATCGTCAAAATAGGTTTCTCCATTTGCTTTGATTGTTTGACGTACAACATACTTTTCACCATCGGCAATACGTTTTCTCGCTTCCTCGATAGAAATATGCTTACATGGATCATCATATTTAAAAGAAATTCCTAAGCTTTCCGCTTCCTTGCGCTGTGCTTCGATTTCTTCTTCACTACAGAAGCAATAATGTGCTCCACCCAGCTCTACAAGCTGATCCGCATATCCCTTATACATGGATAAACGCTCTGATTGCACATACGGTCCGAAGTCTCCGCCGATATCCGGTCCCTCATCATGATGCAAGCCGACCGCCTTCATCGTATCATAAATAATATCAACAGCACCCTCTACCAAACGCTCTTGATCGGTATCCTCAATACGTAGGATAAAATCTCCATCTTCATGTTTGGCAATCAAATACTCAAAAAGTGCTGTTCTTAGGTTTCCTATATGCATATATCCCGTAGGACTAGGTGCAAATCTTGTTCTTACTTTTTTCATGACATATTCTTCCTTTCGATAGCATTATTATCATATAATAAACGCGTGCCATTATCAACCAAAACTAGGATTTTTACCTATTTTCTATTGACAAAGTCCTACCTTGTGCTTTATAATATCACATGCCGCACAAAGATTGGGGTATAGCCAAGCGGTAAGGCACCAGACTCTGAATCTGGCATTTCCTTGGTTCGAATCCAAGTACCCCAGCCATAGAAAAATAAAAGCTCGAGCTATGAGCTTTTTTTATTATCATTTTTCATAACAATAATTTTAGATGATAAAACAAAAATGAAACATTAATTTTCTCTAATTTCACTTTATCTTATATAACATAGAATCTTCTAAAAAAGCAAGCTTGATAAAACCAAACTTGCTTTTTACTTATTAGGCGTGCTTTAAGAATGCAATATAGCCTTTGGTAGCCTCATAAATATCTGCCTTGCTGGCAATTTCCCAAGGTGCGTGCATATTATGAAGGGCGATACCGCAGTCGATAACCTCCATATCATACTGAGCAAGGATATAAGCGATTGTTCCGCCTCCGCCTTGATCAACCTTTCCAAGCTCGGCTGTCTGATATGCTACATTTTCTTTCTCCATGATGTTTCTCAGCTCTGCAATATATTCCGCATTGGCATCGTTACAGCCGCCTTTTCCTCTTGAACCGGTATATTTATTAAATACGATACCCTGTCCGAAATAAGCTGAGTTTTTAGGCTCCATAACACTTGCATAGTTAGGATCAAACGCAGCACTTACATCACTTGACAACATCTTAGAGTTTTTCAATGCGCGGCGAAGTGCTAAATCGTTATATTCACCCATACGATCCATAACCTCTGCTACTGTATTTTCAAAGAATTTTGACTGCATACCGGTCGCTCCGATACTGCCAACTTCCTCCTTATCTACAAGCAAACATACGGCCGTACGCTTTACACTTGGCATTTCCAATAAAGCCATTAAAGATGTATAAGCACAAATACGATCATCATGTCCATATCCCATAACCATGGAACGATCCAAACCATAATCACGTGCTTTTCCTGCCGGAACAACTTCAATTTCCGCTGATACGAAATCGTCCTCTACGATATCATATTTATCCTTCAAAAGCTTTAAGATATTCGCCTTAACTGCTTCCTTTTCCGTATCCTTTAAAGGAATACTGCCGACGGTAACATTCAAATCCTCGCCTTCGATTACCTTACTAGCCGTTTTGCTCATCTGATCCGCAGATAAATGTACCAACAAATCGGAAATACCAACTACCGGATCGCTTTCATCTTCACCGATATTTACAGTTACAGATGTACCGTCCTTACGCACAACTACACCATGTAGTGCTAAAGGTAGAGTTACCCACTGATACTTCTTAATTCCACCATAGTAATGCGTATCCAACATTGCCAAATCATGATCCTCATACAATGGATTCTGTTTCAAGTCCAAACGCGGACTATCCACATGGGCACCGAGAATGTTCATTCCGTTTTCCATTGCTTCTTCACCAATCATAAACAAAGCAATTGTTTTCCCCATATTGTTGGCATATACCTTATCTCCGGCCTTTAAAGTTTCCTTATTTCTGATTACCTCATCAAGATCACGATAGCCATGCCCCTTCGCCATGCGAATTGCCTCATCGACACATTCTCTTTCTGTTTTGCAATCAGAAATAAACTTCTTATAGCCTTCACTGAACGCAAAGACTTCACTCATTTCTTTTTCATCATATTTTTTCCAAGCATTTTCTCTCATGTCAGATCCTCCTAATAGTTCTTATTATATAATGATTTGCACATTCACGCAATGAAAACGGCTTATCCCTTCAATAGCTCTTGTGCCAAATCCTGTATATCCTTATCATCTTCTAAGGAATTATAAATTTCTATTGCTCCGATATCCTTGGTTTGTTTCAGCAAATCGCGCTCCTCCAGCAAATGCTTTACCTGCTTCGCTGTTCCCGTATTTCCATCAATGATTGCAATATGCTTTGGCAATAGCTCCGTAAGATATTTTCGATAAAACACAAAATGCGTACAGCCTAATACAATGCTGTTTATTTCTTCAAGGTTATAAGGAGCTAAATAGTTTCGCAATGTTTGTTTCACAAGTTCTTCATCTTGCAGCTTATGCTCCTCAACGATATGTACCAAAGCCGGACAAGGCTGCTTGTAAATAATATGCTCTTTTTCACAGCGCGCCATTAAATCGGCAAACTTTTTTTCCTTTAATGTAAAATACGTCGCTAATACAAGAATATGCTGCTGTTGTTCATTATCCGCCGCAACCTTTAAAGCCGGCTCCATGCCGATAATCGGAATGTTCAAATAACGCTTACGCAGTTCATTTACACAAGCACTTGTAGCTGTATTGCAGGCAATCACAATAGCCTTGACCTTTTTACGCATAAAAAATTCACAAATGCTATAACAGCGCTCTGTAATTTCAGCTCTGCTTTTTTCTCCATACGGTGCATAGGCCGAATCACCGAAATAAAGTAAATTCTCCTGCGGCATGAGGGCATGAATCTGTTTTAAAACACTAATGCCTCCCATTCCCGAATCGAAAATACCAATCGGGGAATTAACATTCACATACCTCACCTCCGTTAGCTACTATTATACCTCTTTTCTCTTTGAAGTTGTAGTATCATTAAAAAAGAAAGCTGTCGTTATAACAGCTTTACATCACCAATTCATCATTATAAACACCAAGCTCTTCTTCCGTTTCCAACGCAATCTGGGCATTCAGTTTTTTCATTTCCTTTGAAATAAAGACAAAAACTACGATTCCGCTGCTGATATCCGCAATCGGACCGGCAAACAAAATACCGTCTAAACCAAAGAACAGTGGTAAAATCAAAATCAAAGGAATCAACAGGATCAGCTGGCGCATCATGGATAAAACCGATGCTTTTAACGGTTGTCCGGTCGCTTGAAAATAGCTGGTTGCGGTAATTTGGAAACCGGCAGTAAAGATACCAAGCATATAAATACGCATAGCTCTTTGCGCAAAAGTTGAGAATACCGGATCACTGCTGCCAAACAAGGATAGAATTACACCGGGAATCGCAATACATACTCCCCAACCGATAATTGATGTCAAAACAGCAATCGAAGATGCTTTTTTGTATGTTTCCTTTATACGCTTAGGCTGTCTTGCTCCCTTATTAAACCCTAAAATCGGCTGTGCTCCGATACCAATTCCAATACAAATCGAGGTAATGATCATAGATATCTTTAACACAATCCCCATTGCACTTAGTGCTACATCGCCGGTAGTAGAAGTTAAATCACCGTAATAAACCAAAGAATTATTCATTACTACCTGCATAATAGTGGCGGCTGTCTGCGTGATACAGCTTGAAAACCCTAAGGATAAAATGCTGACAAAAATAGTTTTCTTAATTTTCATTTGTGAAATATGCAAACGCATTGTACTTTTCTTCAAAAAATAATACACCAGAATAACCGCACCGATAATCTGTGAGGTGATCGTCGCAATGGCTGCTCCTTTCACGCCCCAATGAAATACAAATATATAAATCGGGTCAAGAATGGTATTTAAAACAGCACCGGCAATCATACTGAGCATCGCAATGTTTGGACTGCCATCAGTTCTTGCCATATTACTTAAGCCGATTCCCAACAAATTAAAAACCGTTCCCAACAAAATAATACTGGCGTAATCTTGGGAGTATGCAAAATTCTTTGCGGTTGCGCCAAACAAATATAAGATCGGTTCTAAAAATACCAGTCCGACAACCATGATGATAATACCTGCCAATACTAGCATAAAAAAGGCGTTTCCAAGAGTATGCTCTGCTTCTTGCTCTCTTTTTTCACCTAGTTTAATAGCAGCATAGGCACTCGCCCCTGCACCGATCATCGTTCCTAATGCCAAAATGATTGTCTGCAAAGGAAAGCTAACCGTTGTTGCGGCATTTCCTAAATAGCCGACTCCGGTTCCGATAAAAATTTGATCGACTATATTATATAAAGCATTAACCAACATTGATACCACTGATGGAATCGCAAATCGCATCAATAAATGTCCGATTGGCTGATATCCTAATGGATTTTTTGTTCTTATTTTCACTGCTTCCATAATTACCTCCTACCGATAGCATGCATCGCATGTTCACTGATTCGCCGCATCAATTCCCCTGCCATGCTTCTTTCTTCTTCACTAAAATCAATACATATTGCCTCATACCATTCATCTAGCATCTTTTGAATGATTGGTATAAGCTCTTTTCCTTTTGTCGAAATAAATAAATGCTGCAAACGTCGATCATGTGTATCAACCACACGCTCAATATAGCCTTCCTCCTCCAGCTTCTTCAACGCTCTGGCACATGTTCCTTTGTCGTACATTCCCATAGATGCCAATTCATACGGTGAAATCCCGGGCTTTTCATAAATACGAAGTAAAAAAAACTGCTGCCCACAACCGATATGATAGGGTGTCAGATATTCGTCATAATAGATTTGTCCGCAGCGATAAATCATTGACGCATATTTGCTGATTTCTCTCATGTTTTCTCTCCTCAATAAGACTTGTATAGTATAGCGCAAACTCGTTGCATGCGCAACTAATTATGTGAAATTTTCTCACCTGCCGCCACTTTTTTATAAAGCTTCTTCTTGATATAGCAATATATAACGTGGAAGATCCTTCTTATATTTTGATGTGTACCCATAATCCTGGACACGTTAAAATTTAATTTTATAAGTTTAACTCATGGATG
>OBXO01000354.1_pt1 | contig 42342 bp, 34 predicted proteins | sample 1501431 | NCBI WGS metagenome assembly OBXO01 (sample SAMEA2580163, study PRJEB22360) | human gut metagenome | biome: human gut; feature: human-associated habitat; material: faeces | place: Denmark | collected 2008/2010 | reverse complement strand
ATTAAAATGATCTTTTTTATAAAAACAAAAATAATATTATAAAAATAGTGTAAAATTTTGAATAGGTAATAATTCTTAATTTAAAAAATTAGTAAAATGTATGAATTCAGAAAATTTATCTAGTATTTGATACTATTAATCAAAATTAAATAATACTTTTGACATGTTTTGTTGTGACTTTATAAAATTGCCTATTAGTAGATGAATACTATATGGCTCTTACTAAAAGTAGTGCAGTGTATCAAGCATTGAACTTAAATCAGCTGCAGATATAATATTATTTTCATTAAAGAATATTATAATACTAAGAAGAAGTACATGTAAATCGGGTTTTCATTTTTTTAAATCAAGAATAGTACATGTAAAATATTATTAATTTATTGGTATTTGTATAGTTTCATTGATACAATATACTGTATAGGATATAAATCTTTATGAGGGATAAAGTAGAGTAATTAATGGAAAATAGGTTTTAAAATATTATTTGATGCAAAAAGCACTTTATTATAATTAAATACCAACAATATAGTTAAGGGATATTATTTAAATATAAAATTGTATATATTTTTGAAAAATCATTGTAATTACTGTTTAGTACTTTCTTTTAATAACTTTGCGTCCTCGAGATTTTAGAGGAGGATTAAAATTTCAATGATGGATAATAAAACTCGACAAATATTAAATGATACAGATAGTGAAATTATAAAAGCAAGCAACGCTATTGATAAAGCTCTACTATCTTTTAATAAAAGTAATAGAGGTGAAGTAGCAATACGAATATTATCTATAGTTCGAAATCTCAATGACAATATTGCTTTAAAACTTTGGTTAGATTTACACCCTAATGAGATGAAAAGTGTTAAAAATGTTGCTAAAGAATTTGCAAGTGAGAAAAATTATAAATTTATAAGTATATTTCATAAATACCTTAGTAAATCTGTTTCACATTTTACACCTACAGAAGATGGTGCAGATAGATTAATATTAAAATATTATCAGTATATTTTAGAACTAAAAAAGTTAATGAAAGTTAGATTTGGAATGGAAATTGTTCAAAATATCGATTTGTTTTTGCCTGATTTAGATGTTCAAACAAAGGAATATTATGAAAAAGTTGCTGAAAAAATAAATATGGTTACTATTAGTACTCAAAATTTTGATAATTATTATATTCGAGCTGTTAAACCTTTTTTTATCAACCAAAATACTTATTTTGAAGTTACACTAGAACCTGGAACAGATAAGCAAAATAAATTTAATAGAATTACGGCTTTTACTAAATATGACATATTTAAAAATTATTGTGTAGCTTTAGAATTTTTTGATACTACCATATCAATGTTTGGAGTTGAGTTTCCCATTAGATTAATAACTGATTGGCATGTGTCTATAAGACCTTGTGAGATAAATAACTATGCTAAAATTTTAAAAATAAGTACTAATATTCAAAGAGGAAGCAAAGATTATAAACTACTAATGAATTATATAAAGGATAAGAGAGCTACATTAGTTGATGTTATTGATCTACCATATAAAGAGTTTAATAATTTTATGAGTGATTTAGATAATACTACTAAATCAAAACAATCTTCAATAGCAATATTATTGAGAAAGTCAAGAAATATATCAAATAATAATTTAAATGGGAAAAATATAATAAGGTATATACTAATTAGTATGAACAATTCTTTTATCCATGATCAATGGCCAACTAGCAAAGAAAATGAATTTTCTGATTTGTTTTTATCAGCAAAATGTTATCCTTTTGAAAAAAAACCATATTCTTTTAATCCTAAAAGACATATCTCTAATCTTTCAGACCTATATCATTGTATTAATGTAAAAAATTATCATGAAGATTTACTTGCGAGATTAGTTCATATAAAGTCTTTTACAGAGAATAAGATTTTTATACCAATCGGAGATTTTAGTTTTTTTGGAAACACGAATGAGATTAAAGGTTTGATAAAGATATATAATGATTCTTTATATTCTGGCTTTCGACCAGCTAGTGAAATTGGAATCTATAAAAAGTATTTATATAAGGTGGGTGAATTAAATGCTATAAAAGAAATTATAGCAAAATTAACAATACTTTCAGAAAGTACGACACTATTAAATGAACTATTTTCTAGTGATAAAATTAATAGTTTAAAGACTAGTACAGAAATTGTTGAATTAGATGATATAAAAAAAGAAGAAATATTAAAAAATATGTTTTTATCAACAAAAGTTAGATTGATTTATGGTGCTGCTGGAACAGGTAAAACTACTCTTATTAATTATGTTTCTTTTTTAATGAAAGATAAGCAGAAACTATTTATTGCAAAAACTAATCCGGCAGTAAATAATTTAAGAAGAAAAATAAATGATGATGGTAATTCAGATTATATGACAATTGATAAATTCATAAACCAGCCCTCATATAGTTTACTAGAATACGATTTAATTGTAGTCGATGAGTGTAGTACAGTAAAAAATGAAGATATGATTAAAATTTTAGATAAAACCAATAATGCTATACTAATATTAGTAGGTGATATCTATCAAATTGAATCAATTGGTTTAGGAAACTGGTTTAATCTTTGTAAGTATGTATTTGATGATAATGTAATAAGTGAACTGACAGAGCCATTTAGAAGTGAGAACAAAAATTTAATAGACCTTTGGAAAGAAACAAGAGAAATAAAAAATAATAATTTAATTTTAGAACAAATTGTTAAAAATGATTATTCGCATAAAATTGATGAAGAAATTTTTATTAGTAAATCAGATGATGAGATTATTCTTTGTTTAAATTATAACGGGCTTTATGGTTTAAATAATATCAATAAATTACTTCAACTAGACAATCCAAACAATGCAGTTAAAATTGGTATATATGAGTTTAAAATAAATGACCCTATATTATTTAATGATTCAGGAAGATTTGAATTACTTTATAATAATTTAAAAGGCAGAATTGAGGATATAAATGACTTGGAAGATAGAGTATATTTTGCTATAAGTGTAGATATAGTATTATCGGAATCATTAATAGATATTGCTGACGGCTTATATCTAATAAAAAAAGATAAGAAATCTACTGTTATTGGATTTTACGTTAGTAGAAGTAAGCCGTTTGATAGCGATAATGAAAATACCGATGATGAATCTATTTTACCATTTCAAATTGCATATGCTGTTTCAATACATAAGTCACAAGGTTTAGAATATGAATCAGTAAAGATTGTAATAGCTGATGACAGTGAAGAAAAGATTACTCATAATATATTTTATACAGCTATAACAAGGGCAAAGAAATATCTAAATATATATTGGTCATCTGAAGTGTGTAATAGAGTTTTATCTCGTATGGAACCAGTAAGTGCTTCTAGGGATTACTATTTGTTTATGGCAATGAATAACAAATAATAAATATGATTTATTCATTGTTGTAACTTTTTTATGTCATTGCACATAAAAGATTGTAGACACCTAAAATACTTTTTAATCTTTGAAATTTAAACACCTATTTTGTATGAAAATTTGGTTAAGTGATAATAGATTAAATTAAGGAAATAGTGTTCGTAAGGCATATGTCATGGGAGAGTATCTTGCTATTAAGTCGAATTTTCTACATATCAACAAATGAAATAAAACTGTAAATTAAAATGATTTAAAGGGTTTAAATATGCTATAATAAAAAAACATTAATACACTAAATATAAAGTGAAATAGCACATAACAAATTGATTTTAAAGCTATCAATGTATTAATTATATTAAACGGAGGAATTGAAATGTCAAGTGCAGCACAAAGAGCAGAATTACAATCACAGATATGGAAAATAGCAAATGAAGTCAGAGGATCTGTTGATGGATGGGACTTTAAACAATATGTATTAGGAACCCTTTTTTATCGTTTTATTAGTGAGAACTTTTCAAATTATATCGAAGGAGGGGACGATAGTATTAACTATGCAGAATTAGATGATAGTATAATTACAAAAGAAATAAAAGAAGATGCAATTAAGACAAAAGGATATTTTATATATCCCAGCCAATTATTTTGCAACATTGCAAAAAATGCAAACACAAATGATAGTTTGAATACAGATTTAGCAAAGATATTTTCAGCAATTGAAAGTTCTGCAAGTGGATATCCTTCTGAATCAGATATCAAAGGTTTATTCGCTGATTTTGATACAACAAGTAATAGGCTAGGAAATACAGTTAAAGATAAAAATAGTCGTTTAGCAGCTGTAATTAAGGGAGTTGAAGGGCTTAGTTTTGGTAAATTCGAAGAAAATCAAATAGACTTATTTGGGGATGCTTATGAATTTTTAATCTCTAACTATGCTGCTAATGCTGGAAAGTCTGGAGGAGAGTTTTTTACACCACAAAGTGTATCTAAACTTATAGCAAAACTTGCAATGCATGGTCAATCTACAATTAATAAAATTTACGATCCAGCAGCAGGGTTTCGTGTCATAATAATGACAGAGGCAAATAGTCAAGGAAATAAAAGGGTTTTTAGACTACTACCAAAGTTAAAAACTGAAAAATTAAGTGGTTGGTGTGCTGTTTAGAGCTACTATGATAAGATAGTTGTTGTAAACAGTACATCAACTCAAAGGAAGAAATGTCATGGCTAAAATTAAAAAGGAAACTATTGAAGCAAAGGGACTTGAGATTCAGGTTTATACTGAAGATTTTAAGAACGACTACATTAGCTTGACTGATATCGCAAGATATAAAAGTGATGAGCCAAGTGATGTAATCAAAAATTGGATGCGAAGAAAAGATACAATTGAATTCCTTGGTTTGTGGGAAAGCTTGAATAATATGAATTTTAATTCGGTCGAATTCGACCGAATTAAATCCGAGGCTGGATATAATTCATTTACTTTATCACCTAAGAAATGGGTAGAAAAAACGGATGCAATTGGTATTATTTCAAAAGGTGGAAGATATGGCGGTGCATTTGCACATACGGATATTGCGTTTGAGTTTGCCTCTTGGATATCTGCCGAATTCAAAATGTATGTTATTCAAGACTATAAAAGACTTAAAACCGATGAGAATTCTAAGTTATCACTTAATTGGAATTTAAATCGAGAAATCTCAAAGATTAACTATAAGATTCATACCGATGCTATCAAAGAATATCTGTTAAAAGACTTAACGAATGAACAATTATCATATAAATATGCAAGTGAAGCTGATATGTTAAATGTTGCATTATTTAATAAACGAGCAAAACAATGGCGTGATGAAAACCCTGAATTAAAAGGAAATATACGAGATTATGCAAGTTTAAATGAACTACTCGTTTTAGCTAATATGGAAAGCTACAATGCTGTTTTGATCAGCAAAGGTCTAAAACAAAAAGAAAGAATGATCGAGTTAAGAAATCTTGCAAGGACACAACTTACATCACTTGAAAAGTTAAATAACACTGCGTTAAATAGTTTGGAAGATAAAACTTCAAAGTAAGATGAGGTAACGACTATGCGATTGTTACTAAAAATCATACTATTTCCTCTTTCCATATTGATTGTTTTTTCAAAGTTTATTGTAACGATTGGTGGAACAATTTTAGGCTTATTATACAGCACTTGTGAATTATGATATGAGGGAGGATAGATATTAGTGATAAATGATGAAATTTCAAACAGAGCAGCAAATATTGAAGTTCGTGTTGCAAAAGATACTGCGAGTGAAATACTAAAACAAATTAAAATACTAACCTTAAGAGCAAAATAACATGGAGGACTTAATAAACTAGTCAAAGCCGAAGGTACTGAAGATAAGGTTTTAAGACTAACAGAACTTAATCAACTTCTTGATATGGGAGAAGTTGAAGAAAATGTTAATCTTACCCCTTTAATTGAAGATATTAAAAAGGCAATTATTGGCTTCATTAATAGAGAATACGAAGAAAATCATAAATATGAGGATTTTAATAATCTTTATCCTGATCTTAAACACATTGGTATTGCCTATACAAATACACCAGATGAAAACCACAAAATACAGTTTGAAATTAATCTTGAAGATCTAACAGCTACACAATTAGTGGATGATAAAGAAATAAGTCATTATAACTATGTGAAAGAAAGTGGTAATAGAGAAAAGGCATTAGAAAGCATGAAATATGAAATGGAAATTGGTAGGTTTGAAGACTTTGTTTCAGTTGATGAAGATGATTTAAAAAATGCTATTGGGCTTGAGATTGATGATGATGGAAATTTCTATGATCCACTAGCAAAAAATTTAGACAATGATGGCATATCTGATAGATATGATCATGATTTTAAAGATAGTGATTATTTTGAAACAACTTATGATGTTGATGATAATACTCAGTTAAAAGAAACGAATAGTGAAAAACTATCGATTTTAAAACAGATTAAATCGTATCAAGAAACTGAAAAAGAATCTGAAGTAAAAGAATGTAATGCAAAAGAACATGATGAAAGATAAGAGATCGGTTTCGAACTCTTTAATATTTAGTAGAGTAACGGAGGAAATATGATGAACTACAAACAAATGAGAAACACATTAGAAAAAATGGCAAATGAAAATCATGAAGATTTTACAAAAGCTTTAATCAGCTTTGAAAAAGGTATCAACGATAAGGACGCTTTAGATAAGTTTTATAGTGATTATATGGAGAATGATAGTATGAGTTTACTTAATGATGAATTTGATTACATGATTGATGAACTTAGAAAAAATGGACAACTAAAAGAAAATGCAACTGTTCAAGATGAAGATAATAATCTAGTAAATGTTGTTGGTAATATTGTTGGTGATGTTGAAATTGTAGAAAGAGAAAACAAGAATGGAGAATCATTTAAAGTAGCAAATTTTTCTATTGTATCCAATGATGAAAATGGAGATAAGTTTTATACGAATTGTTCAGCTTATGGTGAAAAAAGTGATATACCCAAGGAATTTAAACAAGGTGACTTTGTAAAAGTTTTTGGTCAAGTTAGAATTTCAATGGATGATAATGGTGAAGAATATAGCAATGTTAAAGTGTTATCTTCTAAACTATTAAAAGCAAAAGAGCAGATGAAAACTCAAGTAGAAGATAAAGGTTCAGTACTTGGTGCAATTAAGAAATACAAAGATGAAGAACAAACAAAGCCAGCAGATAAAAAAGAAATATCAAAAGAAACAGAAAGATAAGATATGTCGGTGTGGTCTTAGGACTGCACCGATTTTTTTATTTTAAAACGGCATTAACTGATATAAACTGATATAAAATATTGAAGAAATAGTTAAATTATTATATAATACGATAGGTTAATTTCAACTGAGAGGTGGATTATGAAAACAGAAATAGTTGATAAATGGATTAATACGGATGAAGCTGCAGATTATCTTGGTGTTAAAGCAACGACAATTCGTGAATGGATAAAGAAAAACAAAGGAATACCTGCACATAAAATAGGTCGTTTATGGAAATTTAAAAAAGATGAACTAGATGAGTGGGTAAAAAGCGGAAAAAGTGCAATAGATTAATATGAGGCGGTTATAAAATGGCGAATAAAATGTTATTAAATGCTTTATCGATTGTTGATAGTTATCTTATACAAAATTATAGTAAAAGCGATCTTAAAGTAATAAGAGAGGAAGTTGCGTGTATTTTGCACAAGACAGAGAAATCTCTAGACATATGTAATGAAATATATTCATATGAAACGGTGCAAGAAATATTGTCAAATATAAATGAACGAGAAGATATCAGAAAATCAAGAGGTGTATATTATACACCGACAGATCTTGTCAGGTTTATTCTTTTTAATAGTGCGAAAATGGTGTGTGGTAAATTAAAGTCAAATAATTTACATGTACTTGATTTGAATGGAATCCCCTATAATAGTTTTTGTTTTGAAAAGACTATTTTTGATCCTACTTGTGGAGCAGGTGTTTTTGTTTTAGAAACATTAGAGATGAAGTTGGATTTGTTGGATTTACATTATACAGAAATTTCAAAAGGTAAAATACACAAAGTAGTAAAAACAATAAGGGGTAACGATGTAAATGAAGATTCTATAAAACTAACTAAAATTCGATTGTTACTTTGTATTTTACACAGATATGGTGTATCAAAAATTAAAGGTTTGGCAAAGATTATGGATCCTTGTTTTACATGCTATGATTTTGTAATATCAAAACCCAATAATAATAGATATGACATCATTGTTGGAAATCCTCCATATGTAGAAGATTCAAAAAGTTTATCTGTACCACCTGTGAAATATGGGAATATTTATGCCAATGTATTAGATAATGCTGCGTTTCAATTAAAAGAAGGTGGGGTTATGGGATTTGTTATTCCTTTATCTTATGAATCTACTCCTCGAATGAAAAAAATAAGAGATAAATTGAGTTCTCGTATAACTGAACAATATATATTAAGTTATTCAGATCGTCCTGACTGTTTGTTTTCCTCTGTTCATCAAAAACTTTGTGTTATTTTCGGGAGAAATATAGATAAGGAACAAACGGTTTATACTAGTAATTATCGATATTGGTACAAAGAAGAAAGAGAAGAATTGTTTCACTCTACTGAGGTAGTAAAAAATAAGTTTGTAGAGAGTGATTTTATTCCAAAGTTAGGAACACGAACTGATAGTAATGTTTATAAAAAAATTCAGACATACAAAACTGATTTAATAAATTTATTAGAAAACAATGGATGTTCTGTATTTTTAAATATGAGAGCCGCATTTTGGATAAAGGCTTTTTTATCGCAACATAGTGGTTCAGAGTATAAAGAGTTTAAATGCAAGAATCAAGAATATGCAAATTTCTGTATGTGCTTATTAAACTCTTCGCTTTTTTGGTGGTATTGGATTTGTATATCAGACTGTTGGCATATAACTAGGAAAGAATTAATTGGGTTTAAAGTACCAGAGGAAATTGATTTCACTATAACTAATAGATTGGCAAATTTATTAGAAAACAAATTAGAAGATACTAAAGTATTTGTTGGAACAAAACAAACAGAATATGAATATAAACATAAAGAGTGTGTAGATGTAATTCATGAAATTGATGACTTTATTAATGGTTTATATGGGTTAACAGATGAAGAAAGTATTTATATTAAGAATTTTTCTTATAGATATAGAATAGGCGGAGGTGCTGATAGTGGATGTAATTGATTTATTTTCAGGCTGTGGAGGGCTATCTTTAGGTTTTATAAAAGAAGGATATACTATAAATAAAGCTGTAGAATTTGATGAGAAAATAGCAAATATATATATGCAAAATCATCCAGAAGTTGAAATGATTGTAGATGATATTAGGAACATAGATCAGACCGGTGTATTTTCTAAAGGAGAAGCGGATGTCATTATTGGTGGTCCACCATGTCAAGGCTTTTCTATGGCTGGCGCAAGAATTAGGAATGGGTTTATTGATGATCCAAGAAATTATCTATTTAAGCATTATTTTAATGTTGTAAAAACAGTAAAACCAAAAGTTTTCATAATGGAGAATGTTAAAGGCATTTTAACAATGCAAAATGGAAAAATATTTGAAGAAATAAAAAATATCTTTCAAGATTCAAATTTGTTAGAAGGGGATAGTTACCATTTATACTACAGGGTAGTAAAAGCGGTTGATTTTGGAATTCCACAAAAAAGAGAGAGAGTAATAATTATTGGAACTACAATTAATGATGTAGATATAGATGAGTTATGGGATGTAACAATTCAGGATATGAAAAAAGAATATCCGACATATTTTGATAAAATCACAGTTAAAGACGCTATTTCAAATTTGCCATCAACAACGAAAGATGGAATTGTAACTAATCCTATACCAACAACCGAATATCAAAAATTCTTGTCGAGTTCTAAAGAAAAGTTAACTAATCATACAATGACTAATCATTCTAAACTTGCAATTGATAGAATGAAACGAGTGGATAATGGTGAGAACTTTACTTCATTAAAAGAAAATATAAAATCTGTACATAGTGGATCTTACGGACGATTGTGTTGGGATGAACAAGCACCTACTATTACGACTAGATTTGATACACCAGCGGGTGGAAGGTTCATACATCCGGTTGAAGACAGGACATTAACCCCTAGAGAAGCTGCAAGAATACAAAGCTTTCCGGATGATTTTGTTTTTTATGGAAATAAAACTACTATTTGCAAAACGATAGGTAACGCAGTTCCGCCTAAAATTTCATTCTTTTTAGCAAAATTAGTAGAAAAAATACTAGAACAGGAGGAGTAAAATTATGAATCAGATATTACAATCTAAAATAAATGAACTAGAAAATGCTAGTAAATATGAATGCTGGTATTTAGTTAAACAGCCTACTGCATTCGATTGTTTATGCTACTTAGTTTCATTTTTAAATGAATACAAAGAATCGGAAACTTCAAAAAATTTAGAAACTTATATTGGTGATAAAATTACAGAAATAAAATCAATAAAGCCTACTGTTGAAATATCCAATAATTATAGAGCTTTAAGAGTTGCGGCTTTTTTTGGACTTATTACAATGACATCTTCAAAATATGATGAATCTATAATTACAGATACTTATAAGGAAATCTATAGGAGATGTAATGGAGAGTTTGAAAAAACGGAATTATATAAAGATATTATTCAGCGTCAAATAGAAAAAATGTTTATAAGTTCTGAAATAGACGAAGCATATGAAGGGACTAGAAAAGAGTATAGATTATATCCAGTAATGCTACTCTATAAAATTTTACTTGAATTGGGAAGAGCGACGGGTAGGTATTCAATATCCATGTCTGAATATAGGTATATAGTAGCTACAACAAAATTATTTGAAGACTTTTTAGAATCGTTACTTTTAATAAAACTTCTTAGAGAAGATCAGACTAACGCAATAAAAAAATTTGAAACATACAAAGATAAATTCGATAATAGGTTAATTCAAGCATTAAAACAATTAGATACTTTAATAATAGATAAGGATTCTATCTGTTTAAAACAAGATAAAATTGAAGAAGTAGCGAAAAAAATATTTATTTTCGAAGAGAATCCTAATGTATTTACAACAGACAATTATATTGAATTTCTTGGTTCAACAAAAACATTATTTGATTTAGATAATTTAGAATGCGATATAAAATCAGAAGAGCCTTTAAGTTTGTCTTTTAATGTAAAATATAAATCTGATTATGCAAGAAACAGAATTTTATTTGGGGCACCGGGGACTGGTAAAAGTTATACTCTTAATAATGAATTAAAGACACTTTTAGGAGAAAATAATGAAGATGACTATGAGAGAGTAACTTTCCATCCAGATTATTCATATGCAAACTTTGTTGGTACATATAAACCTGTAATGGTTGAAGATTCTTTTGAAAATCTTACAGAGATTACTGAAAAAGATGTTGTTTCGGTATTAACAGATAAAAGTAAGTCAGCTCAAGAAAAGTATGACTTATTATATGATAAATTTAAAGAAGATGGACTTACTCGATTACCGTTGTTATTAGGATTATACACAGATGAGAACTTTGCAACTAGAAAAGCAGATGGAACTGCTGCCGTTGGTGATAATAGTGTAGAACGAAATCATGGAAAAGCTATTAGACCATATGTAAATTTATCTAAACCAGTATCTAGAAAGAAAGATATTTCATACGAATATGTTCCTGGTCCATTTATGAGAGTTCTCGTAAATGCTTTAAAAAATGCAATGACTGATAATCCTAGACCTTTTGTACTGTTAATAGAGGAAATTAATCGAGCAAATGTTGCTGCAGTATTTGGTGATGTTTTTCAGTTGCTAGATAGAGATAGCGATGGTGTAAGTGAATATAAAATTGCAACCACTAACGATATGAGAAGATATTTATCAGAGCAACTAGGAGTTGAAGAAACAAAAGTTGAATCTATAAAGATACCAAATAATATGTTTATATGGGCTACTATGAACAGTGCTGATCAAGGAGTATTTCCGATGGATACTGCATTTAAAAGAAGATGGGATTTCACATATCTAGGAATTGATGATAATGATGAAAAGATTCGAGGTAAGTATGTTTATTTATCTAAAGATAAATCACAAAAAGTAGAATGGAATAAATTAAGAGAAGCAATTAACAATTTTCTTGCTAAATATAAAATCAATGAAGATAAACAACTAGGACCGTATTTCATCTCTAAAAATATTATAATTCCTGAGCAAGGAGATGAAATAGATAGAGAAAGATTTATTAGTGCATTTAAGAACAAAGTGATTATGTATTTGTTTGAAGATGCCGCTAGACAAAAACGCTCAAAACTATTTGAAGGATGTTCTCAGAACAGTACTAGATACTCTCAAATATGCAAAGAATTTGACCAAAAGGGAGTTAAAATATTCAATCAAGATATCATATCAGAATGTGAAATTAAAGATGTTGAACCTGAAAATGATAACTCAGATAATTAGGAGGTTTTATTTATGATCTCCGAATTTGTAAGGGAACAAAAACGATATACTCAACAAGAACTTTGTAATATCTTGAAGTGTAATGAGGATGAAGTCGTTATATTGATTAGAAAATTAAAAGAATATGGTGTGTTAAAAGCAGTAAAAGCTTCAGATAAACAGAAAAATATGGATGAGCTACTAGATGAAGATATTGAAATATCTGATGTTGAAGTAGGTGAAAATGAATATTTTTATGTATTTACTTTTGTTGGAGTTATTGTTGTAGCTGGTAGAGTTCTTAAGTGTTATCCAAAGTATCTGTTATGTACTAAAAACCCTACTAATGAACTAAAACAAGTAATAAAGGTTCTTGAAAAATACAACTCTACAGAACAGATTATAAGAATGTTTAATGATAGTAGTGAGAGCAGTTCTTTTAATCTATTGGCAGTAATACTATTTTTATTAAATGACTATTATGAAAATGGTATTTACAGCAATACAGAAGATGTTGTTGAATTTAATGGAACTGGAGAAATTCTATGGGATAAAACTATAAATGATTCTTTTGCAATTTTATCAAATGAAAGACCATATTATGTTGAATTACATACTCGCAAAAGAGTTACTAATGAATTTGATTATTTTACACGACTTCATCAATGTATACTAACAAAGATTTCTGATGAATTAAAGAATGCTAATCTTCTTGATTTATTTGAAATCACTGAAGTGGATTTATCTGATGAGAAATTAGATGATTTTGGTGATGAAGATTATATATTATATAGAATTAAAAAAGAACTGAATGTACAGTTCAACACGAGAAAACAATTAGTTTTAAAGACCATATATTCTTATATAGACAAAAAAGGTAGTCTTTATGATATTGATTGCTTATCTTTATTTGGTACAAATAGTTTTAATTTGGTTTGGGAAAAAATTTGTGCAGATATTATGAATAATCAATTGGAAATTAATTTAGGTGCTTTGAATCTTCCAGTACCTTTAAAAGATGGGTATGATAAAAAGAAAAAATTAATAGATTTAATTGAAAAGCCTTTATGGACTGTTACAGGTAAAGAGGCAAAAAATACATTAATACCAGATTTGATATCCATTTTTCAAAATGATGGTAATTATGAATTTATTATATTTGATGCTAAGTATTATAACGCACATTTGGAAAGTGGAATTACGCCAAGTGGACAACCAGGAATAGAATCAATTACAAAACAATATTTATATCAATTAGCTTATCAAAAATTTATAAATGATCATAAGTTTTCAACGGTTAAAAATTGTTTTCTCTTACCAACAGAAAACGACTCTATAGAGGATAAAGGGGAAGCCAAACTTGAAATGTTAGAAAATCTTGGATTACAAAATATTCAAGTAAGATTTATTCCTGCAATAATGGCGTATGATTTATATCTAGCAGAAAGAAAAATGAATATTGATAATTTGAAGTTATGATAGTCAAATAAAAAAGGAAGTGAAATAATGAAATTAAATCCAAATTCAAAAAATGCGATTAAACAATTTAAACACCTAGAGCATTTTAACATATCTAACAATCAAGATGACGGTTTTTTAGACTTGTTTTTACTTCCAATAAATGCTAGAAATTTTGATTATAATTGTGTTTCTGACAATTTGATGGAGTCTGTTGCAGATTATTCTTTATCATGGAAAATTAGGGAAAATTATAAAGATAAGGCAATGATGCTTAGTAGAAAAGCTAGAGAAAAATTCAGAGATTACGAAAAAAATGATGGTGAGCTTGGGGAATTATTACTGTTTTGTTTTTTGGAAGGACATCTTGAAGCACCAAAAATACTAACAAAATTGGAATTAAAAACTTCAAATAAACTATATGTTAATGGCTCTGATGGTGTTCATTTGAAAAAAATATCTGATAAAAAATATCATCTAATTTTTGGTGAATCAAAAACATACAAAGAATTAACAAAGGCTTTTGAAAATGCAATTAAATCTATATATGAATTTGTGAATGAGATGAATTCAAAAGGTGATTCTAAAAGCGGAATCGAATATGAAAGAGGATTAATTTCTAGCAATATGGAACAAACTATTTTTGACGAAGATGATGAGGATATATTAAATTTATTATTGTATCCTGAAAATAAACCCAACTCTGATATAAGACTTGATGATGCCTTTTCTATTTTTGTTGGGTATGAAATAGATATTACAAAAGAACAAGAAGAACTATCTAGTGATGAATTTCCTGATAAAATAGAGGAGAAGATTATTTCTCAAATTAAAAAATATAAAAATGAAATTTATAAATTGATTAAAAAATACGGATTGATTGGATACACATTTTATATTTTTGTAATGCCATTTACTGATATTGATAAAAATAGGAAAAAGATTTTGAAGAGGGTGATAGAGTGATGTCGGTTATACAAAAAATGTCAAATAGAGCCTTTGAAGATATTTATCTAAAAACCTTATTACATAAACTAGAAGAAAATTTTTGCAACAGACTATTTAATGATGATTTTCAGCTTACACTTAGTGATAAAGAAATAAATCATTTGTTAAGATTTGCAGATATTTTATGTAGGTCTGAACAGAGCCAACACAGAAATCTTTCATTAAAAATTATAAGTTTATTGCAAGAGATAAAAGAGATAAGTAATATGGAATATTTTCAAATTATTGCAACAAATGTTTTAGTAAAACTAGGAAATTTTCCATCAATGCCAATAATAATTGGTAGCGAACAATACTTAAAAATAGATGAAATTAGAAATGATTATATCATAAAAATTTTAGCTCAAAGTTCACCACTTGAGAAACCCTTTACAGATGCTCAATATAATGTGTTTGAAGAAATGAAACGAAGAAATCATTACAGCTTTTCCGGAAGCACATCTTTTGGTAAATCATTTATATTTGAAGCTTTTACTAAATATATAATTAAAGCACATAATGAAACAGATAATATAGCGTTTATTGTTCCAACTAAGGCATTAATTAATCAAGTTGGACAGAGACTGAAAGAAATAACTAAAGAGTTTGGATATAAGGTTATAACAACTCCTATAATACCTAAAGTTTTTTTAAATCAAGATAATAGGTATGTATTTGTTTTCACTCCAGAAAGATTAATTTCGTATTTTATGGATATTAATAATCCCAAAATTGATTATCTAATGGTAGATGAAGCTCATAAATTACTAAGTAAAAAAGATACTAGAACACCTTTACTGTATCATTCGTTAGTGCTAGCAAAAAGAAAAAGTGTAAATATATATTTTGCATCTCCTAATATCCCTAATGCGGATATTTTTTTGAAAATGATTAATAATAGTACAGAGGAAAGTCAATCTATTATTGAATCTCCAGTAGCCCAAAATAGATTTTTCATTGATACTATCAATGATAAGTCATTTATGATTTCAGAATTTGGACAGGATATTGTTTTTCCTAAATTTAATTTCAGTGATGATAAAATTGAAAATTTAAAAACTGTTTTGACGATTTTTTCAAAAGATAGGCAAAGCATAATCTACTGTAATACGGTAGATAAAACTATACAAACAGCAATAAATTTTGCTAATTATATAGATAATGTTGACTTGCCACAAATTGAAGAAATAATAAAATTAATAGATGAAAAAGTTCATAGTCAATATTATCTTAAAAAGTGTTTAAAAAAGGGAGTTGCATATCATTTTGGAGGAATACCTGAAGAAATAAAAGGAAGAATAGAAGTATTATATAAACAAGGGCTAATTAAATACTTATTCTGTACATCAACGCTCTTAGAGGGTGTAAATTTACCGGCAAAAAATATTTTTATATTAAGTGAAAAAATAGGCGATGGGAAAATGTCTGATATAGATTTTTGGAATTTAGCAGGCAGAGCAGGTAGGTTAACTAAAGACATTTCTGGGAATATATTTTGTGTGAATATATTTGATCAAAAGGGATATTGGAAAGATACGAGTGATGAAATAAATATACTTCGAAATAAACGAATAAAAGAAGTTGAGCCACAAATATTATCTAAAAAAAATAATAATCTTTATAAAAATATTAGCAATTATATTGAGGGTAAAGACTATACAAATAAAAGTTTAAGTAACGAACAAAAGAAGATGATAGAAATGTATGGAAATGTATTACTTTTTCACGATTCAATAAATAGTGATTCTGTGTTAAAAGATAAGTTTATAGATAATAATGTTGATTCTGTTTCTATATTAAAGAAAATGAGAGCATCATTGAAAGTTCCTTCGGAAATATTAGCAACAAGTATTGGTATAAATGTTGCTAATCAAAATAAGATAGCAATTTCTTATGTCCCACAACTTCCAAAAACAACAGGATATGAAGATTGTTTAAAAGTCCTTAATATATTATATGAGCAGTACAAATGGTATGAAACTGAATCAGGTGGCAGAAATCCTATGATTAGGAATAAAAATCAGCTTAAATATTATGCGACATTAATGGAGTCGTGGATAAATTCAAAGCCATTAAAAATACTTATACAAAAGACTATAGATTATTACTATAATAATGGAATTGAAAGAGATATCTATATAAGACAAGAAAATGGTAAAATGCAAGAAATTAAATTCGATAAGCAAAATGATATCCATATAAATAAATTGATTAATGATGTTGTTGGAGATTTGGAAAATGTTTTGAGATTTAAAATTAAAAATTATGTTTCTAATTACCAAGCATTGTTAAAATATAAAGGCGATACAGGTACAGATATTAGTGATTGGGAAAGCTATATAGAGTATGGAACAACAGATAGTACTACAATAGAAATTCAAAACTTAGGATTCCCTAGAAATTTAGCTATTTTCTTGAAAAACAATTACCTAAGTGCTTTTCAAAAAGACGAAAAGGGAAAAATATATAATGTTGATGAACTTTATTTATTGGAGAATGTAGATAAAGAAAAATATAAATTTGATTTTGAAGAATTAGCTGCATTTATGAATTGGAAAATTAATTAATCATCTTTCAATCTCCTTTTTACCCATATACTGCTCATAATTTTTTCTGATTTGGTAAAGCTCATTCATAGCAGATTTTGTAGAAGAATACTCTAGCATTAGGGTATTCTTTTTTTCATAGAGTAAATCAAGCTGATTTAAAATATCCTTGGTATCTGGAAGCTTAGAATAATTTTTTTTAACTTCGGCAAGGGCATTTTGGTACTGAATTATTTCTGACTTATGTTCGTCATAAAATGCTTTATCAGTGGTGTCATTTTTATATTCTAAATAAATTTGTCGGTACATTTTTATTATGTGAACTTGTTCCATAGTGATAGACAGATTAGAAATATCTTTCTCTATGATTTTGATTTTATCTTGTAATTCTTGTCTTTTATATGCACTAGATTGAATAAAATTGTCAAGTTCAGAAAGAGTTTTAATGCCTTTTTCACGTATTAAAATAACAATATTGGAAGCTACTTGAAGATTATGCTTAGTAGCCCAATATCCATATCCTTTGCTTGATTTTACTTTCTCATTGTTGTCAATATCTATGATGTTTCCAATACGCTTTTTAATAGGATAAGTCCTAAGGTTGGTATTCTCCTTAATGCGTTCTTTTAATTTATCTTCGGTATAATCAATTCCGATAACTTTTGCTCTAGTGAATCTTTCCTTATCTTTATGCTTGAAAGCAATATGTTTTCCATGTTTAATTTCATATCCAAGAGTAGTCATCCTATCAAGAAAATCATCCCAATCTTTTGCTTGTTTTATGGTTTTATCAATATCAAATTGTAGTTTACTTTTCCAAGAAGATCCTTTCTTATAATGTTCATTTTCATACCATGACTTGCCATTGGTTTTGTATTTTTTCTTGTATGTATCATAGTGTTCATCAATGACGGTAAGATTATTTTCTTTGCATAGCTTATCACTTTGATAACGAATTTTATGATAGCTTTTTTTGTTGGATTGATAACATTTTCCTGTAATCATGTTTACATTGTTGAAGATAATATGATTAAGAATATGTCCTTTATCAATATGAGTTGTAAGCACGAACTCGTATTCATCTTTTAGTATTTTATTGCATAGATCCAATCCGATTTGATGTGCTTGTTCAGGCATAGTTTCATTTGGTAAAAATGATTGAATAAGATGTCTTGCAAGCACAGTTCCTTTAACATTATTATCTTCTCTTGTTTTTAAAAATTGTGTATGGGCAGTAGCAGGGAAGCAATTATTTGTTGTAACCAGTATTTTTTCATCGGTCTTTGCTTCGTTTGTTATGTAGTCAATTGCAAGATTGAGGGTTGATTTTATTGGATGTATTTTAGTAATAGCCACTTATGAATCATCTCCTTTTGTTGTGGTTCTATCTAGCAGCAGTGAATGTATTTGCCAAATTTCTTTTGAAAGGTGTTCAATTTGTTGTTTCATATCATTGATGTCATCGCTATAAATAACGCCAGTAGAATTAACTCGTTTCGCTATTTGATTAACACTATTAGCGTATCTTGAAAGTAGTCCTTGTATTTCTCTAAATGGTTGTAAATCAACAACATATATGTTTGATTCTGATACAACTTTTCTTAAGAAATGATTCATGGTCTTGCAATTAGCCATCTTCATTTTCTTTTGAAATAATGCTTTTTCTTCTTCAGTTAAATTGATTTTTAGCTGAATATTTCTAGTTCTATGTGTCACGATTATCACTTCCTTTGTCTAAAAAATGGGGTCTTAGGGATCTCCCTAACAAGTTAAAATTGATAAAAAAAGAAGCAGTTCCATAAGGGGCTGCTTCATCAATTTTCCGTAAGTGGGTACACACTTACTGTGCTTGCTACAAAAGTATGGTTTGTAGGTTAAGCGTTAAGCAAGATTTGTTTTATAATACGATTATACCAATGGTAGAGTTAAATGTCAGCGTATTTTCGATCTATCTATATTTAAAAAGGATTCTCTAGTACACCGAAAAATTTTTGATTTCTTCTTTTGAAAATCCTATGTAAAGCAAACTCAAGTTTTTAATCAATTGATCAAGCACATTGATAAAATAACACATATTTGAGTCATTTTTAAAATCATAATAGTATTCATATCCATGTGTAATTTTTCGTCGAACCTCTTTTATTTGTTCACTGATATTTTCTGATGAAAATTTAGAATTCAACAACAAATCAGGAAATTCATTAAACATATATTCCAATTCGTTTTTCAATGTAAAATTACGCTTTTTCGCTTTTTGATGTTTTAGTTTATCAAATAAATATTCGAAAGCCATAACTTGTTCAATAAATCGTTGAGGAGTGTATAATGAATCGAAGTCACTCAAATGTCCTAGTGGTATGCTTTTTGTGATTTTACCTTTACAATCTAATGCGATATTATTTAGAATTTTTGGTATATACTTCATAACATCAAATTCATGAAACATAATATCATAACATGATGAGGCTTTGTTAGAAACTAGAGGACAATAAAACCATCCTACTTTCCAATCACCTTTATAAAGTGTGATTTGTTTAAATGGTACAACCGAATTAGATGTCATGAACATTGCCAAACGATGCAAGATTTTTGTGACATCGTAGCACTCTTGAATTTCATCTGTATTCATTGGAATTATGATTTCTTCCTTTTTATCAAAATCTTCCAACAAACCCATTTGATTGTTTTGTCCAATACGATATTTTAACCCGTAGTTTTTATCATTCATTAAAAAAGGAATTTTATAAAGATCTATAGGTTTAGTTGCAGTATTAGTTCCACTTCTCACAATATCTAAGTAATTATATTTATATTTGAAAACATCATCAAGAAACGGAGATTGGATTCCAATGTTGTCGTATCCATTGCTTCCTGTAATATTGAAAATAATATAACAACATAAATAACATGTAGTTCCTATAGAGCGTTCTACTAAAAGTTTTATTTTTTGTGATTGAGATCCATATATGAAATGTTCTCCTTCAAGAATATAATGATTTTTAAAGTTATATTCTTTTGTAAAGTTATTTAACAACTCATTATTGTCTGAAAACAATTCCATGCTATATTCTTGTATTACAAAAGGAATCTTGTTTTCTTGAAAGTATATAAAACCTTTAATTATAAGTTGTTCCTCCATTTAAAAGTTATTTTGTATAGTAAAGCAACTAAATGTATATTTAATAATATATTTTATGTTTAGTTAAGCAATTAAGTATACATTCTCGTTATCGAAATAAATTTGATTATTTTGATTATATATTAGTGCCATATCATCCATTTTATTTATGAACATTTTAGTGCCAGGATTATTTAATATTGCAAACTGTTTAACTGCTTTGTTTTTCATCCTTTTAGCATTATTTTGTAATTGAGAGCCTGAATTTTGAAGAAGTACATCAACTTGTCCTTCTTTAACAAGAGGAATATTTCCTACAGCTTTTCCTATTACTTTACTTGTAGCTCCTAACCCTTTTACAAGATTTGCTTCAAGTTCAGAGTGTCCAAGTTTTTCTAAATAAATTGAACTTGTTTCAAATATTTCACGATATGAGTTGGATAAAATCTCAATTTCGTCTTTGGATTTTGAGATATATTCTGAGTTTTGATTACCACTTAAAAGAATTTCTAACATTGTAGCTAATGAAAAAGAGTATAGTGATAATCTATAGTATTTAAACATTTTTTCTAATTCTGCATATGTTGATTTAACTTTGCTTTGTGGAACAATCAATTGTTTAGAAGATACAACATTGCTAATCTGTTTCTTATAAGAATTGATACTTCTTCTAGTACGAATTTTTATATCATTTACTGTTTGATGATTACTTTTAACTTGTAATTCATTATCCCAAGTATGCTTGTAATTAGAAACAATATTTGTTAAAGTTTCTACATCTGCTTCAATAGAAGATTCTTTTTCAATTTGTAAGAAATCTAATATTTTCTTTTGAGTTGCTTTAATTTCGTCAAGATCTTTTTCAACAGAATAAAGTGCTGCTGCCATCATCATAGTAGCAGGATTAAATGCATTAACTGCTTGAGAGGTCGCTGTCAAAGGTCCTGCTTCAGAAAGTTTCACCATTTTTGATTTTCCAGTTGCCGTTTTCATCGCACCCCATGCATTTCCGTCTTTAGCCATTTTTAGTGTATCACCAATTGCTGCATTAGCTATCCTAAATAAACCTTCACTAGCAATTGTCGTAGTTTGTGTAACGGTATTAAAAGCAGGGATCAGTGAAGAAACTCCCGCACCTAAAGTAGATAGTTCAGCGATAGGGAAACTAATTGCTTTTTTTGAATTTATATTTGTTCTCGTATCAGCTAACAAATCTTTTGATAATTCAACTATGCTATACTGTTCACTAATTTCTTGTAAATTTGTGTATTGATTTATCATTTCATTCATATTGTATAATCCACCCCTCGAATTGAATCGTTATAGTTTTATTAATTATAACATAGGGAAGAATGGCTATATAGTCTATTTTAAAATATTTTGAAACAGATATTGAGAGCAGCGTAAAACCAATGATATAATTATTTTGGATATATATTGAAATAGATTAGAGGAAGGTTTGCTAATGAATTACTGTGATAAATTTAAAGCATTATCTGAACCAATTCGGTTGGATATATTAGATGAACTAGGTAAAGGAGAGTTATCTGCAGGTGATATTGCTACTAAATTTTCTTTATCGCATTCAAAAGTTTCGTATCATTTATCGATATTAAAAAAAGTGAATATGATATCGGAAAGAAAATATAAAAACTTCGTTTTCTACAATTTAAATCTGAAAGGTGTTCAAGAAACATTGATTTGGTTTGAAAGATTCCAAAAATAAAATCCCTATAATAAAACTTTCTTTTGTCACTTTAATAAAATAAAAATGGACATTTTATTATTCATCGAAAGAGGATGTGCATGGGAAATGGGATTGGTTACAAACATTTTCATACAGGAATTTCATAAATTTCGATTCTGGTTCTTTTTCATATTGCATAGTACATTCGCTTTATTATAAATTTAACCAGTTAAATTATAGAGTTATTTTCATTCGTTTGCGAGGACTCGGTATGTTGTCATGCCGTAGTCCTCCTTTTTTGTTTTCAAACAAGTTTTTTGAAACAAAGAGGAGGACAAAATATGGACAAAAAATACTACTTGTTTGTAAACGGAAAGAAAGTTGAGGTTAGTGAAGAGATTTATAAAGTCTATTGGCAGGAGAAAAATCACGAGAATTATTTGAAGCAGATAGATAGGAAAAATCATCTTCTTTTATTTTCGTCATTCGACCAAGACGGACATTTTGAAAGCAATATCAGTGATGATAAATTTGATTTAAACAAAGTCATTCAGACACAAATGATGATTGAAGCAGTTAGAGATGCGATATCAAAATTAACAGATGAAGAAAGAGATATTATTACTAGACTGTATTACGATGAAGAAAATCTTCGTGCTGTGGCTGAATCTAAGAAAATATCACATCCTGCTTTAATTAAAAGAAGAAATAGGATACTAGGAAAACTAAAAAAATTACTTAAAGACTTTGAATAAAATTTGAACTTGAGGCAGGCATATTGATGTCTGTCTCTTTTAAAATTGAAAAAATTTAAATAAATTTATCGAAATAGGTTACCAAGATGGTCCAATTTTCACTTTTAAAGTGTAGGTAGAAATAATCCTTTTGTAACTAAGAAGAAAAACAAAAAGATTCAAATGAAAAATCCTACTAAGCGATTGCTTATTGTTCTTTGAAAACTGAATAGACCATGGTAGGACTTTATCCATTTGTGGATGATTATGACCTACGCCAAGACTTTTCTGCTTAAGTAATTAGGTTTAAATGAATACTGGCAAGTGCCAAGGATAAAAGAAAATGAGCGATAAATAGGAATACATAAAAGATAGGTGTGGCAACTTATCTCGATGATACAAATGGTGATAATGATACTTCAATAGTTTAAGCCGGCTCGTCTTAATAAGAGGCGGTGGTGAGATTCCAATGTAGCATGCCAATGCACTTACCGATGTCATTAAATTTTAAAAATATTAGTGAGGTTAAGGCTATGAAAAAAGAAAAGGAAGTTAATAAAAATAAAGATAAGAAGCAAATAGCTGATGATTATTCAAAAAAGATAACCTACTCTACTAGCAAGAATGAACAAATTGATTTACTGGATATTATTGAAATGTACCTATGTAAAGCTTGTATTAAACTTTAGGGGGCTGACAAAAAAATATAGTGCGGTAAAACGTAGATGGTAGAAGTAATCTTTCTAAATGACTATTTGCCCAAATATCATTTTAGGAGGATTATCATGAAAAATATCGCATGTATGTATCTTCGTCTTTCAAGGGAAGATGGAGATAGTAGTGAAAGTAATTCAATTTCAAATCAAAGACAAATTATTAAATCTTATGCCAAGGATAATGATATTCAGTTATCTTATGAATATGTAGATGACGGATATAGTGGCTCAAATTTTGAGCGTCCAGACTTTAAGAATATGATTGATGATCTAAACAAAGGAAAGTTTAACATCATCATTGTTAAAGACTTATCACGCTTTGGCAGAGATTATATTGAATCAGGTAAATATCTTCAAAAGATATTCCCTGAAAAAGGAGTTCGCTTTATATCAGTGAATGATAACTATGATAGTGAAAATGCTGATATGAGCGACACACATTTAATACTTCCCATTAGAAATTTCATCAATGACAGTTATTGTCGAGATATTTCTATGAAGGTAAAATCGTCAAAAGAAGTCAAAAGGAAGAATGGAGAATTTATTGGTTCGTTTGCACCTTTTGGATATAAAAAAGATGATAAAAACAAACATCAGTTGGTCGTTGATGTAGGAGTATCTCATATTATTGAGCGTATTTTTAATATGAAGATTGATGGTTATTCATCAAAAGCGATTGCTGATTTTTTAAATAGTATTGGAACAATTACTCCATCAAGACATAAAGAAAATAATGGAGATAACTTTAATACAGGTTTTGTAGTTAAAAATGCAAAATGGGATGCCAAGATGATAAATCGTATTATTTCTAATAAGGTTTATATTGGCGTTTTAGAACAAGGAAAAACTACAAAACTCAATTACAAATCAAAAAAAGAAATAGATGTGTCTAAGGAAGATTGGATTGTTATACAAAACGCACATGAACCAATAGTTTCAAAATCTATCTTCTTACTGGCAAATAAAATGCTTTTAAGGGATGTAAAACAATCAAAAGATAAACCATACATTTTATCTGGTATGCTTTATTGTAAAGATTGTGGAAGTCCTATGATTCGAAGAAAAGTGAAATCAAAAGATGGTTATAATATCTTTTATATCTGCTCTGAATATAACAATCATGGACAATGTACTAGACATAGCATTAAAGAAGAATATTTGATGAATGCAACAATTCATGCACTAAATGATTATCTAAGTAGGTACAATGAACTGCTTGAAAAGGTTAGCAAAGTTGACATTTCAAAACTGACTTTAAAAGTGGATTTTGAGTCATTAAGTGCCGAAAAGAAAAAGTATGAAAGACTTAGACAATCCTTATATATGGATTTAGAAGAAGAACTTATCACAACAGAAGAATTTGAAAAGTTCAGAAAGAATTATTTACTTAAGATTAAGGAAATTGATAAACAAATTATTACAAAGCAGAATATCGTAGAAGAATTAAAAGCAAAGATTAACGATAAGGGTAGTTTAGTTTCAGATATAGTTCCTAATATCGAAAGTAATAATCTAAGTAGATTGTCATTAGTATCTTTTGTAGATCGCATAGAAGTTGGCGAAGATAATGCAATCAATTTTGTGTTCAACAATATTGAAACAGTAAATCTACTTGAAGCGATTATTGAAAATGAGAAAGCTATTGATAAAAAAGATGATAGGAAGCTAATTTCTATTCATAGATATCTCGGGAATCATGAACCTACAGTTACGATTGGTGGTGTTTGTTAATGGCAAGGACTTCCAAACGATATATTGAAAAAAATGATACACAAACAAAAAAATGTTTTATATAGAGCTGGTATTTATACAAGATTATCTAGTGAAAGACACGAGGAATGGCGAGAAAAATCATCATCTATCGAAACGCAAGTGCTTTGTGGTAAAGAATATGCATTAAAAGAAAATATTAAAGTAATACAAGTTTATACAGATTATGAGTATAGTGGTACAAATTTTGAGCGTCCACAATTTCAAGAAATGATGAAGGACATTCGTGAAAGACGAATTAATTGCATTATTATAAGGGATTTATCGAGGCTAGGTAGAGAATACCTTGAAATGGGTAGACTTATCGATAAAGTGTTTCCGTTTTTAGGAGTTCGCTTTATATCTGTTAATGATAAGCTTGATACTGTCAAAGATGTTGATTCAAAAAAGTCATTTGAAATAACACTTAAATATATCGTTAATGATATGTATGCAAAGGATATTTCAGTGAAGATAAAATCCAGTAAGCATAATCGTGCAAGAAATGGATATTTTATCGGTTCAGTTCCACCTTTTGGATATAAAGTAGTTAAACTATAAGAAGGTCAGAAATTAGAGATAGATGAAAATGTAAGGTTTATCGTTGAAGAAATGTTTCGTCTTACTCTTGATGGTAAAAGTCAGTATGAAGTTGCTAAATATTTTAATAAAAAAGGTTATGCAACTGGCATGACTTACTATAAGACTGGAAGAATTTATAGAGAAGATGGTGATCCACAGTGGAATAAAGCAACTATTTCTAAAATGCTTATTAATAGAGCGTATACTGGGACTTTGGTGCAAGGTGTAAAACAACAAAATCTTGCTAAAGGTATTAAGCGACATTATGTTGATGAAGATAAACGCATTATATATGAAAATGCACATGAGCCTATTATTTCAAAAGAAGATTTTGAAAAAGTTCAAAAAGGTAGAAAAGAAAGATTACAAAATCATCCTTTTGGTGCTAAACCACATGATTTTGAAAGAGAAACCGAAAATAGATATAAAGGATTAGTATTTAATAATGCTACTGGCAAACAACTTTATCGAAGAACAAGGATTTATGGTAAAAACCACGATAGGTTATTTTACTCATTTCAAAATGATACTTGTACTGGAAAAATAGAAAATGAAGATAAAGTATTTATCATGGAAAGAGATTTAGATAAAGCAATCTCAGATAAAGTTGCTGAATGTATTATGCAAGCAAGCAACAAGTCAAAACTAATGGATAGAGTATCAAAAAGATTTGAAGAAAATATCAAAGAAACGACAAAGGATATTTCAAAGTTAAAAGCCAATCGTGAAAAAGAAGAACTAATGATTCAAAAGGTTTATGAAGAATATAGTTTAGGTAAAGTTAATCGAGATGAATATTTGCTAAAAAGAGAGATTGCACTTAGCCATATTGCTACTATCGATAATGAGATTGTTGCCATTGAAAATACAGTTAAAGATTTAGAAAAGGAAAAGCGAAAATCAATTCGATGGATTAAAGATTTATATAGTGCAAAGAAACTGAAAAAGTTAACAAGTGATTTAATCCATAGCTTGGTTGCAAAAGTGATTGTATATGGTAATCATAATTTTGAAATAATCTTTAAATTTGATATTGAACATTTAATGGGAGGTGCTTCTAATGACTAAAATAGCACTTTACATTCGATTATCTGTAGAAGATCAAATGAAAAAAGAAGAAAGCGAAAGTATCATCAATCAAAGAAGTTATCTAAATGATTATCTTAATAGGTATGATGAATTTAAAGAATTTCAAAGAGAAGAATTCGTTGATGATGGATATTCTGGTACAAATGAAAAAAGACCGGCTTTTCAAAGAATGCTTGAAGAAGTAAAAACAGGGCAGGTTAAAATCATTATTGTAAAAGACTTATCGAGATTTATGCGTGATTATATTGTTTTAGGAGATTATCTTGAAAACATCTTTCCATTTATGGGTATTCGCTTTATAGCTATCAATGATGGTTATGATAGTGCTAAAGAAAAAGGAAATGGTACAGACCTTGATGTTCAATTTAAAGGATTGTTATATGATTTCTATTCAAAGGATATTGCACAAAAGGTTAAATCAGTAACAACAGAACTGAAAAAACAAGGTAAGTATCTTGGCTGGAGTCCTCCTCTAGGATATATGAAAGATCCAAGTGATAAACATAAAATTATAGTCGATAAAGAAACAGCTTGGATTGTTAGAAAAGTATTTGACTTAGCCCTTGAGGGAATATCAACAAGAAAGATAGCTGCTATTATGAACGAAGAAAATATACCAACACCCAACGAGCGTAAAAAAGAACTTACTAAAATGGATTACGAGTATAATATCATTTCATCTAATACAAGGAATAAGCCTACTTGGACAAATGGCACAGTAACAGATATATTGTCAAATGAAAATTATACTGGAACTTATGTCTTTAACATGCAAGAGAAATCAATTATTAAACCAAGCAGTTTTAAATTCAATCCAAAGGAAGAATGGGGTAGAGTTTTTAATCATCATGAAGCAATTGTAACAAAAGAAGAATTTGATAAGGTTCAAAAAATTAAAGAAAGTAATCAGTTTTTAAAAGGGAAAAATACCGATTATCCTTGGAGAACAAAGTCTCCGCTACAAGGTTATGCAAGATGTCCTACTTGTAACCATATTTTAGGACTACAACAAAGTAAAAGGGTAAGAAAAGATGGATCAGTTAAAGTGTTTAAATACTTTAGTTGTAGGATTTGTAAGTGCAACAATGTTCCTTATAAAAACTCTAAAGTTGAACGATTGGAAGAACAAGTGTTATTACTAATCAAAGAAAAATACGGTGAAGTAGAAACAAGGCAAGAGATAAAAGATAATTCTAAAGATTTAGAAAAGAAAATTGAGAAACTTGAAGATAAAAAAATGTCTGATTTTGAAAAGTATAAGCTAGGTAAAATAACTAAAGCTAAATTTATTGAAAATAAGACAAAAGTTGACAAGATGATTAACGAACTTGAAGATAAATTAAAAATATCTTTCGAACAAACGGAAGTAGTTATAGACACTGAACTTACAAGAGAATTAATGGATAAATATGTAAAGTCAGTTATTTGTGAAAATAGTATAGTTCAAAAGATTATATGGAAGTAAATAGTTTTTAAGGAACGCTTTATAAATAGGCGTTCTTTTATTTTAAAGAGAAAGGAACATATAAATTATGAAAAATTTATTAAAGCGAATAGGAGCTTGTTTTCTTGCTGTTGCTACTGTAGTAACAACATTACCAGTAACACAAGCTCACGCAGAAAGTAATCAATATTGGTCGGATTCAATTGGTCATGTTGGTATGGTTGAACAAGTCATGAATGATGGTTCAATTAGTGCAACTTTTAATGAGGGGCATTTAACCATTGATGGAGAAGAAGCTTTCTGTGTAGATATCAATACAGCATTCCAACCTGGATATAAGACTAGAGTGAATGCAAGCTCACGATTGAGTGAGGATCAGATAAGCGATGTTGCTTTATCCATTGAATATGTAAAACAGTATTTATCAAATCATAGTGGAATAAGTGCAAACCATGCTTATCTATTAAAGCAACTTGTTGTATGGCAAAGACTAAGCGAACATCTTGGTTGGCAATGTGATAATGTTCGTGCAGCATATGACGAAATTCCAAAGGCAACACAAGAAGAAGTATTTAAAGGAGCAAGAACTTTTGTCAAAGAAAATAAAGGTCGTTATAAGTGTGGTGGATATATCTATACAGGCGAAGGTCAAGAACTTGGACAGTTTTGGGCTAACTTAAATGTAGGAAATGCAAAACTTCAAAAGATTTCTAATAATCATAGTGTTACTGATGGTAATGGTAATTACTCTCTTGCTGGAGCAACTTATGGCGTTTTCTCAGATAAAGATTGTACGAACCAAGTAGCTACTCTAACAACCGATGAAAATGGAAAAACCAATATTGAAGAAGTTAAAGTTGGTACAGTTTATATTAAAGAATTGTCATCGCCATTAGGTTATAAATTAGATGAAACAGTATATTCATTAACGATTAAAGCTGGAGAAACATCAACTTTAAAGGTTTCAGACAAACCAAAAGTAACCGATGTTTTAATTGAACTATTTAAGATGGATATGGAACTTGATAAAGCCAATCCACAAGGTAGTGCTTCTTTAGAGGGAGCAGAATTTACATGGAAGTATTATGATGGCTTTTATAACAAAGATAATCTAACAAACACTCCAACTCGCACTTGGGTTACAAAAACTGTAGCAGAAACAGATGATGACGGAACTGTGCATTATGTTACAAAACTAGCAGATACATATAAAGTGTCAGGAGATAATTTCTATATGCAAGATGATAAGGTGGTTCTTCCTTTAGGAACGCTAACCATCGAAGAAACAAAATCTCCAAATGGATATTTATTAGATGGAGCATATATGCAAGCTGGCGATAAGTCAGAACAAATCAAAGGCTTATATGTAACACAGATTACAGAAGATGGAGATCTAGCAGTTTTATCTGGAAGTAATCAGTTATCTGTATTGGATAAAGTAATTCGTGGTGGTGTTAAAATTCAAAAACGAGATTTAGAAACTGGCGATACAAAACCACAAGGTAGTGCAACACTAAAAGATGCAGCCTTTGATATTATTTCTTTAAATGACAAAAAGGTATTGGTTGAAGGCAAGTTATATCAGAAAAATGAAGTAGTAAAAACTATCCATACCGATATTGAGGGGATTGCAGCTACTTCGAATGATTTATTACCATATGGAAAATATCAAATTGAGGAAAGTAAAAGTCCAGATGTATATTTAGTTGATGGAGCAAAACCAATTGAATTTCAAATCACAGAAAATGGTCAAATGATTGATTTAACTGATGAAGATAATTCTATTTATAACCAAGTAAAGCGTGGAGATATTGAAGGTGTGAAAATTGGAGCAGGTACACATAAACGATTAGCTGATGTGCCTTTTAAAATCACAAGTAAAACTACTGGAGAAAGCCATATTGTTGTAACAGATGATAACGGACAGTTTTCTACTTTTTCTAAATGGGCAAGTCATAAGCATAATACAAATAAGGGTAAGACAAGCGAAGATGGTATTTGGTTTGGTACATCAGAACCAGATGATAGTAAAGGGGCATTACCTTACGATACATATATTATTGAAGAATTAAAATGTGATAGTAATAAAGGTTTTGAACTTATTCCACCATTTGAAATTATTGTATCAAGAAATAATCTTGTCATTGATTTGGGAACTTTAACAGATGAATATGAAAAAGAAATTTCAATCCATACGACTGCTGCTAGTGAAACTGGAGAAAAAACGATTGTAGCAGGAAAAGAAGTAACCATTGTTGATACTGTGAAACTAGAAGGTTTAGAAAAAGGAACAAAGTATCAGCTTAAGGGTTGGCAAATGTTAAAAGAAGAAAATGCTGAACTTATGATTGACAGTAATCGTATAGCAAATGAATATACATTTGTTGCTGATGATGAAGAAATGAAAGTGGAAATTTTCTATACATTTAATGCCTCAAAATTAGGTGGTAAAAACTTAGTTACTTTTGAAGAATTATATGATTTAAGCAATCCTGATGAACCGATAAAAGTTGCAGAACATAAAGATATTGAAGATGATGGACAAACTGTTTTAATTACAGAACGAATTATCAATATTCATATAATGGCTACTGATAAAGATGGAAATAAAGAAATCGAAGCTAATGAAGAAATAACTATCATTGATACAGTAACTTTAGATGGTTTAGAAATTGGTACGAAATATAAACTTGTAGGGTGGCAAATGATAAAAGAAGAAAATGCAGAATTATTAGTTGATGGTAAAAAAGTAGAAAATGAATATGAGTTTACTGCTGATAAAGAAAAGATGAAAATCGAAATCTCGTATAAATTTAATGCTTCTGCTCTTGGTGGTAAGAATCTTGTAACATTTGAAGAACTATATGATTTAAGTAATCCTGATGAGCCAGTAAAAGTAGCTGAACATAAAGATATTGAAGATAAAGGACAGACAGTAAGCATTAAGGAAATTCCAGAAGAACCTGAGAAATTAGAGAAACCAGAGAAACCAGAGAAACCTAATAAACCAAATAAGCCTGAGAAACCAACTGTACCAAATACATCAGTATATGGAGATAGTCCAAAGACAGGGGATCAGACTAATTTATACAGTTTCCTTGCATTACTTTGTATCTCTGGAGTTGGTTTGGTTGGAACACTTCTATGGAAAAAATATCGTAAAAACTAAGGAGAACATTCTATGTCTGAAAATATGAAATTTGAAATATTAGCTGATTGTATTAAAGAAATAAACTTACAAGCAAGTAATGCTGCCAAAAGAGCAGTAAATCAATCCATGACACTTAGGAACTGGGCAATAGGCTATTATATTGTCGAGTATGAACAAGGTGGAAGTGATAGAGCGAAATATGGAGCAAATTTATTAAAGAATTTAGAGAAACAAATTGACGATAAAGGTATGAATGTAACCTTGTTTAAATGGTGTCGTCAGTTTTATATGATGTATCCTCAAATTGGTGCGACAGTGTCGCACCTTTTTGCTTTACCGACAATTTCAGTAGATGTTAGTACATCTGATCAGTTTCAAACAAACCCAGAAACGCTATTAAATAACTTATCGTTTTCACATATTAGAGAGATTATGGTACTTGAAGATGAATTTGAACGATTCTTTTATGAAACAGAATGTATCAAATGTAATTGGAGCGTCAGAGAACTAAGAAGGCAAATAAAAACCAATCTATATGTAAGAGCAGGGATTAGTAAAAATCCAAAACAGCTATTAGAGATATCTAAGAATAATGACAATCGATTTGTGCCAACCATTAAAGATCCATTTACTTTTGAGTTTCTAGGATTAGAAGCAAAAGAATCGGTAACGGAATCTGATTTAGAACAAGCACTTATGGATCACTTACAAGAATTTATGATTGAACTTGGACAAGGCTTTTGTTTTGAAGCAAGACAGAAACGAATCATTATTGATGATAAATATTATTTTGTAGACTTAGTTTTTTATAATCGCTTACTCCATTGTAATGTAATCATTGAACTTAAAAATGATGAATTTAAACATGAAGATTTAGGACAATTAAATGCCTATGTTGGGTACTATAAAAAACATGAAATGATAGAGGGAGATAATCCACCAGTAGGAATACTTCTATGTACGGATAAAGGTAATGAAATGGTTGAGTACGCACTATCAGGAATGGATAATCAACTGTTTGTATCTACATATATGTTGCATCTACCAGATAAGAAGAAATTAAAGGATTTTATAGTCAACGAGATGAAAGAAATGGAGCTGGAAAAATAAAGAAATTAATTGTGTCAATTCGTTGACACGAGAGGGTTCGGGTTCTTTATTATTACAAGCAAAGAAACAGTTTGATGAGCATATTATTGAAGATGGTTTCTTTGGACAAGAAATTAATCATACAACCTATAATCTTGCTCGTATGAATATGTTTTTGCATAATGTTAACTATGATAAATTTAATATAGCACTAGGTAATACCCTATTAAATCCACAATTTGGAGATGAGAAACCATTTGATGCAATCGTATCAAACCCTCCTTATTCAATACCATGGATTGGTAACAGTGATCCAACTCTTATTAATGATGTACGTTTTGCCCCAGCAGGGGTACTTGCACCAAAATCCAAAGCTGATTTTGCTTTTGTACTTCATGCATTAAGTTATCTTTCAGGTAAAGGTCGAGCAGTAATTGTATGTTTTCCAGGTATCTTCTATCGTGGTGGAGCAGAGCAAAAAATTAGAAAGTATTTAGTTGACAATAACTTTATAGAAGCTGTTATCTCACTTGCACCTAATTTATTCTTTGTAACATCAATTGCAGTTAATATATTGGTGCTTTCAAAACATAAAACTGATACTAAAACTCAGTTTATAGATGCAAGTGGTGAAGAGTATTTCAAAAAAGAAACAAATAACAATATTTTAACAGAAGAACATATCAATGCTATTTTAGGGTTGTTTGCTAATAAAAAAGATGTAGATCATGTTTCTAAATCTGTAGATAATAGCAAGATAGCATTAGAAAATTATAATCTTTCGGTAAGTACTTATGTTGAGGCTAAGGATACAAGAGAAGTTATTAATATAGTTGAATTAAATGCTAAAATCAAAAAAACAGTGACTAACATAGATAGACTTCGTGCTGAGATTGATGAGATAATTGCAGAAATCGAGGTTAATCTATGAGTAGGTTAGAAGAATTGCTTGCTGAATTATGTCCATATGGTGTAAATTATACTGAAATCGGGACTGTTATGAATTATGAACAGCCAACAAAGTATATAGTTGGTAATACGGATTATAATGATACTTTTTCTATTCCAGTACTTACTGCTGGACAATCGTTTATTTTGGGTTATACAAATGAAGTGGACGGAATATATAAGGCTTCAAAAGATAATCCTGTAATCATTTTTGATGATTTCACAGGAGCATTTAAATGGGTAGATTTTCAATTTAAGGTAAAGTCCTCTGCAATGAAGATGCTTACTGCTAACGCAAAAAAAACTACACTGAGATATTTATATCATGTTATGGGAAATATAGATTTTACATCAGATGAACATAAAAGGTTATGGATAAGCACTTATTCTGCAATAAAGATACCACTTCCCCCGCTTCCAGTGCAACATGAAATTGTACGTATTTTGGATAATTTCACAAAGCTTACAGCAGAACTTACAGATAGAAAAAGACAGTATGATTACTATAGAGAACAGCTTTTTAACTTCAAGACGCAGGCGGTAGATTATGCATGTTTAGGTGATAAGAATGTTGGTAAGTTTATACGAGGAAGTGGATTGCAGAAAAAAGATTTTACTGATACTGGGGTTGGTTGTATTCATTATGGGCAGATCTACACCTATTATGGAACATATACGGACAAAACGAAAACTTATGTTTCTGAAGCATTTGCTCAGAAAGCTCGCAAAGCTAAATGTGGAGATTTAATAGTAGCTACAACAAGTGAAAATGATGAGGATGTGTGTAAAGCAGTGGCTTGGTTAGGTTGTGAAGAAATAGCTGTTAGTAGCGACGCTTGTTTTTACTCACATAATATGCACCCTAAATATGTTGCATATTTTTTTCAAACAGATCAATTTCGAAAGCAAAAAAGGCCGTTAATAACTGGCACAAAAGTAAGACGTGTTGGCGTTGATAATCTAGCAAAAATTAAAATTCCTATTCCTCCTCTCCCCGAACAACAACGCATTGTTGACATTCTTGATCGTTTTGACACACTTTGTAACGATATTTCTAAAGGACTTCCTGCTGAAATAGCGGAGAGACAAAAACAATACAAATATTATAGGAATAAACTTTTAACGTTTAAGAATATAAATGCTGAGGTATAGATATGGGGAAGACTTTAAAAGAAATCGCACAGGAATTAAAAGATAATAACAAAAAAGTGCAGTTAATTTATGCATTTAATGGAAACGGAAAGACAAGGCTCTCAAGAGAATTTAAAGCACTTGTTTCTCCTAAAATTGAAATAGATCAAGAGGAAACTGAAGATGCAGGTTTGGAAAACAAAAAAATCCTTTATTACAATGCTTTTACAGAAGTAATATTTTCATATAAACGTGGAAATAATTCAATTACAGACAATATTAAGGTTTCTAAAGGTGAAGAAAGTTGTTTTATATGGAGTGTTTTTTATGCATTGCTTGAACAAGTCGTTAGCGTATTAAATGTAGTAGAGGAAAGTGATAGAGAAACAAATCAATTTGACAACTTAAATTATATTTTTATTGATGATCCAGTAACCTCATTAGATGATAATCATTTGATTCAGATGGCAGTTGATTTAGCGGAAGTAATTAGGAAAAGTGAATCTGAATTGAAATTTATTATTACAACGCATAACCCTATATTTTATAATGTGTTATATAATGAAATAAATACGAAAAAATGTTATATGTTAAAATATTTAGAAGATGGATTGTTTGATCTTTCAGAACAGCCAGGAGGTTCTAATACTAACTTTTCATATCATTTACACCTAAAAGCAATACTTGAAGAGGCAGTTGAAAATGATAATATAGAAAAATTTCATTTTACTTTATTAAGGAATCTTTATGAAAAAACTGCTAGTTTTTTAGGATTTCCAAGATGGTCAGAACTCTTACCGGAAAATAAAGAGGCTTATTATAATCGAATCATCCAGTTCACTAGTCATTCCACGCTAGCAAATGAAATTGTAGCTGAGCCTACGCCACAAGAGAAACAAACAGTAAAATTATTACTTGAACACTTAATAAATAATTATGGCTTTTGGAAGGAGGAATAAAATGTTTGAATATAAACCTATTGTAGAATCAAAAAACTTTATTGTCCTCGATAAGTATGAAAAGTATTCACTTATACGAGAAGAAGCTTCCATTTATCAAACAGAAGCTTCTCTTGAAAAAGAGTTTATTCAAGATTTAGTAAATCAAGGATATGAATATTTACCAGAGTTAACAACCCCTGAAGCAATGCTTAAAAATGTGCGTGAACAATTACAAATACTTAATAATGTGGTATTTAGTGATGAAGAATGGGTAAGATTCTGTGAAGAATATTTTGATAAATCAAGTGATAGCCATATAGATAAAACTCGCAAAATTCACAATAACTATATTTATGATTTTGTATTTGACGATGGTCATATAAAAAATATTTATCTTGTAAATAAAGACGATATAACCAAAAATAGAATGCAGGTTATTTCACAATTTGAAATAACAGGAGCCCAAGCAAATCGTTATGATGTTACTATTTTGGTAAATGGTCTTCCTTTGATACAGGTGGAACTTAAGAAACGTGGAGTTGCTATTAGAGAAGCATTTAATCAAGTAAATAGATATAGTAAAGAAAGTTATAACTCAGAGCATTCTCTATTCAAGTATTTACAAATTTGTGTTATTTCTAATGGAACAGATACTCGATATTTTGCAAATACGACAAAAAGAGATAAAAATAGCTTTGATTTTACAATGAATTGGGCAAAAGCTGATAATACTTTAATAAAAGACCTTAAAGATTTTACTGCTACTTTTTTTCAAAAAAATACAATATTAAGAATTTTATTACAATATTCTGTTTTTGATTCAAGTAATAACTTATTAGTCATGAGACCTTATCAAATAGTAGCTACTGAACGAATTATATGGAAAATTAAAAGTGCGCATGAGTTAAAAAAATGGAGTACTACAGAAAGCGGTGGCTATATTTGGCACACAACAGGATCAGGAAAAACCTTAACTAGTTTTAAGGCTGCTCGTTTAGCAACAGAACTTGATTTTATAGACAAGGTGTTTTTTGTGGTGGATAGAAAAGATTTAGATTATCAGACAATGAAAGAATATCAAAAGTTTTCACCTGATAGTGTAAATGGCTCTGAAAGTACTGCTGGACTTAAACGAAATATTGAAAAAGAGGATAATAAAATTATTATAACTACAATTCAAAAATTAAATAATCTTATAAAAAGTGACGTGAATTTAGCAATTTACAATAAGGAAGTGGTTTTTATTTTTGATGAAGCTGTTAATTGGGATGACGTAATTTTTGAAATAGATTTATTAAAGTCACAAGAAATAAATTTGGATTATATTCTTGAATTAATTTATGAGAAGAATAAAGATGTAAAAGACAAAGATACATTAGTTGATGAAATACGTCGTATTATTCGTTCTAGTATAGAAAATCGTACTAAAGAAAGTTTGATAGTGGATTTTATAAATCAAACAGATTTAAATAAAATACAGGATAAAGTAAGTATTCTTGCTGACTTCTATGAGTTTGCTCAACAGGAGCAAAAAAGAGAAGCAGAGGAATTAATCAACGAGGAAGGACTTAATGTAGATGCTGCAAAGAGATATATTCTAGTTTCATTGAAAAGAGAATATGCGAGTGAAAATGGTATAGATTTAAATGAAATATTACCTAAAATGAGCCCACTTAATCCAGGGTATTTAACAAAAAAGCAAACAGTATTTCAGAAAATATCTGCTTTTGTAGAGAAATTTAAACATATTGGAGATAAATTATAATTTGATAGAGAATATTTTTCATTTAAATATTGTTTAACATGTGCTGTATTTTTAAGGATTTGTAATGAACTAAAATGGTTAAGTCTGTATACTAAAAAAGACAATGTCTAAAATAGTACCTGTAGAAAGGATAAGCACGCTAACAGTGTTGGCACCTGATATAGGTGCTTTTTATAGGTGATTTTATGAAATATATATTATTCAGAAGAACGTATACGTCAAATTATATTCATATCAACATAGTTTTGTGTTTACTATTTATAAAAATATATTATAATGTAAAAGCATTAAAAATGTAAATATATAGGGGAAGAAGGTTTGATATGATTAAATTTTTTAAAGTAAACATAGAACCTAACAAAAGGTTAAGAATGATAGAAGTAATATTTTCAATAGGATTATGTATTGCTTCAATTATATCAATTGGATATGGCTTGCTTGATATTAATGCTAATATTGAAGATATACAGTTTAAACAAAGTATCCAGATGACAAGAGATACTGACTTAGAAGACTACAGTGAATATAACACGATTTGTGATGTTACCTATATAAATGGTGACAAGCAGCTAATTGTATCTTATTCATATGAAGACTATGTTAAATTAGATGATAAGACAATTACAGCATATGAATACGAAACAAAAAATGGGACAAAATTATATTTTGATCACCAAAATATAAACGATCAAGAAGTACAGTATGCCTACAAACAAGTAAGAGCTAATGAATTAGCCTCATTATTTAACTTTGGGATTGCTTCTTTAATCTTGATGTTATCCATTTTAATTATGATGTTATTTGCAAAACAATTTACAACCTATGAAAAATCATGGTTTATTTCGATCATGGTTCTAGCAACGATTTTTTCCGTAGTTTTCCCAGAAGAAAGTGCTAATGGGGTAAATGGAATTATCATTATGCTGCTTTATTTATTGGATACATTCTTAAATATTCTTTGTGAATTATTGATTTCTAAACAATCACGATATAATTTTCTTGTTTCGGTATTAGTTGAAATTGTTGAAATCGCTATATGTGTAGTATTAATGTATCGATTTGCTACAATGGCAACAACATTATTTTTCTGGCTGCCAATTGATATTATTAGTTACATAAATTGGTCAAAACATAAAGATGATGAAGAAAATGAATTAACAGTAGTAAGAAAACTAAGAGGATACCAGGAAGTTTTAGTTATCATCGGAATCATTGTTTGGACGTTTGTAATTGGATATCTTATTAGTGGTTTAAATATTGCCACGGATTTCTACAACAATGAATTATTAGAAACATTCATTATCTATATTGATGCTTGTGCCTCAGCAGTAGGGATTGCAAATGGTTTATTTATTTTCTTTAGGTTGCAAGAGCAGTGGATTGCATGGTATATTTGTGCATTTCTTGAAGCCGTTATAAATATTATTTCGGGACAATATGTTTTATTAGTTCTAAAACTAGGCTATTTTACTAATACAACATATGGTTATATCAAGTGGAGCAGATATATTAAGGAACATACAACAGAGAAACAAGCACAAATATCATAATGTGTCTTGAGGAATGATGTTAAAATTGATAGAATAAAGTATATATTAATATGAGCAAGATTAGGAGTGAAAATATGGCTATATTAGCAGGTGATTTTAAAACAGGATTAACTTTGATTGTTGATGGTGATCCTTGTCAAGTTATGGATTTTCAACATGTAAAACCAGGTAAAGGAGCAGCCATCTTAAAAACAAAGATGAGAAACTTAAAAACTGGAGCGATTCAAGAAAGAAACTTTAATGCTTCGACTAAGTTTGAAGCAGCAAATATTTCAAGAAAAGATGCGCAATATTCATATGAAGCAGATGCTACTTTTTATTTTATGGATCTAGAAACATATGAAACATATGAATTGGCAGAGGATCAAGTAGGGGACAATAAATATTATATTATTGAAGGTTCAACTGTTTCATTAATGTTCTTTGACGGGTTATTGTTATCAGTATCTGTTCCTGAAAAAGTAGAATTAACGGTGGTTGAAACGGATCCAGCCATCAAGGGTGCACCATCTAACCAGACAAAAGATGCCGTTACTGATACAGGGTTAACATTACGGGTTCCTCAGTTCATTGATACTGGAGAAAAAATCGTTGTGTTTACAACTGATGGAAAGTATGCTGGAAGAGCTTAATAAGCTCTTTTTTAAAATTATGAATAAAATTGTATTGATTACTGGGGGGGCTAAAGGAATTGGCAAAGCAATTGCTTTAGAATTGGCAGAACAAGGATATGATATTGTAATTAATTATTTAACATCTAAAAAAGAAGCTGAGGCATTAAAAAATATGATTATTGATGATTATGGAGTACGTTGTTTGGCTATTGCAGGAGATGTTTCTAAGGAAGATAAAGTAGATGAAATGGTATCTTTGATTGAGTCAAAACTTGGTGGCGTTGATATTTTGATCAATAATGCAGCCGTAGATTTATCAAATTTATTTCATTTAAAAAATGCTGAAGAATTTAGAAAAACATTAGATGTAAATGTAGTAGGAGCATTTAATTGCAGTAAACGTGTTTATCGCCATATGATCGATCAAGAATATGGAAAAATCATTAATATCGCTTCGACCAATGGTATTAATACCTATTATCCGATGTGTATTGATTATGATGCATCTAAAGCTGCATTGATTTCTATGACACATAATCTTGCCTTTGAATTTGCACCCTTTGTTAATGTAAACTGCATTGCTCCAGGTTTCATTGGTACGGAAAATGAACTGAATGGTTATGATGAGCAATTTTTAAAAGAAGAAGTTGAAAAAATCATGGTCAATCGCTATGGTAATCCTCAAGAAGTAGCTTATTTAGTAAAGTTTTTAGTAAGCAAAGAAGCTGATTTTATTAATAATACCGTAATTCGAATTGATGGTGGACAAAAAGGAAGTTGCTAATTCAACTTCCTTTTCATATTTGATAATGCTAATAAAATAGATAATTTTCCATACTCAAAAGTTAAACCGCCTTGCAGATATAAGGTATATGGTTCAATAACTGGGGCATCAGCACTTAATTCAATCGTACTGCCTTGAGTAAAGCTGCCGGCAGCCATAACTTCATCAAAAGGATACCCTGGCATTGGAGCTGGTAAAACATGGACAAATGAATCAATCGGACTAGTTTGTTGAATGCCTTGAGTAAAGCTTACTAAATTCTCCTTAGATTTAAGTTCTAATGTTTGAATAATGTCAGTCCGTGGTTCATCATAGCGAGGAGATACGTTTGAATATTCTAGTTTTTCCAACATATAAGCTGTAAATATAGCAGTTTTTAATGCGTTTTTTACAGCATTGGGTGCCATAAAAATTCCTTTAAAAAAAGCATTGTTTAAATTGAAATTAGCCCCTAAATCTTTTCCAATTCCTGGAGCTGTTAATCTTTCCGCTACCATATAAACTAAATTTTGATTACCGACTACATATCCTCCAGTTGGAGCAATCCCGCCACCAAGATTCTTCATTAAAGATCCGACAACAATATCAGCACCAACATGCCCGGGTTCTTTGGTTTCTACCAACTCGCCATAACAATTATCTACCATAATAATTACTTCATCATTTACTTCACGAATCTTTTTAATGATCCGTTCAATCTTTGCTATCGATAATGACTTACGATGCGAATAACCCCTAGATCTTTGAATTTCAACTAATTTAATATTCTTTTCTTTTAAGCGTTCAATAATCATTTGATCATCAAAATCGTCATTAATTAATTCAATTTGTTCATACTTCACTCCGGCAGCTTTTAGCGACTGACTTGAATCTCCGCTTATCCCAATCATTTCCTGAAGCGAATCGTAAGGAGCACCAGACAATGAAATCATTGTATCACCATGTTTCAATAAGGCTGAAAGAGTTATGTATAAGGCATTTGTTCCGCTCATAATTTGAGGCCGTACTAATGCATCCTCACAACCAAGAACCGTTGCAAAAATTTTTTCAATCTTATTTCTTCCCTCATCATAGTTTCCATAACCGTTGATATCACTAAAATCTGAGTAAGAGACTTTGTTTTCAATAAAAGCAGATAAGATTCGATTAGAATTTGTTAGACAAATAGAGTCGATCTTTTCGTAGATATCATGTAAAACTGTATCAGATTCTTTAGCTAAAGTAAGTAGATCCGGATTTATTTGTTCAAGTATCATAAAAAACCTCCTATAAATAATACATTGTTTATTATACACATTTCTTGATTAATTGCATTGATATCTATTGAAGAAATATTAATAAATTGAGAAAATAAAAAAACAACAAGTATAAAGCGGTAACTAAGGATTAAAATGTGTGATATTAAAGCATTTTCTTATTGAATTATTCTTGATTTCATGATTGCAAGGTGACTTATCAAAAGTTTGGCACAACTAGATTGAAAATTTTAACCACATTATCATTATAATATAATGAACATACTTTCAACAAAACAGCAGCTGTTATTAATATTTTGTACATATTTAATATGATTAAGATAGTTTTCATCATGAATACGGCTTAGTAAGTTTTAAGAATTTTTGAATTTGTAACATATATGAGAGATGATCATGCAGGCATGCGTAGTGGTAAATAATATATAGAGAAAATAATCATATAATTTATAGCTATTCAAAATAAAAATGAATATAAATCATATAGTAGATTTTCACAAATAAAGAAAATAACCCATAACCCAAAGACTTATGATTTGATTTAGTTGATTAATATGATTGTAGGAATTTTTAATAATAATTATTAAAAAAA
>OBXO01000353.1_pt1 | contig 42546 bp, 49 predicted proteins | sample 1501431 | NCBI WGS metagenome assembly OBXO01 (sample SAMEA2580163, study PRJEB22360) | human gut metagenome | biome: human gut; feature: human-associated habitat; material: faeces | place: Denmark | collected 2008/2010 | reverse complement strand
TTTCTATTGAACGATTATCGAATATTATGGAGAGTATGCTACGAGAGCAAAAATCGCAAGGGGAGCGGCTGCAAAAATTAGAAAGCCTAGATGGCGAAATGTGGCGTAAAGTTGTAGGATATATAGCTACTGCTATCATAGGTATTGTAATTGGATTTATTTTTAAACAGATTGGAATGTAGGAGGAAATTAACATGACAAAACTATTAGGAATTGATGTAAGTGAACACAACGGAGCAGTGAATTGGGAAAAAATCAAAGCATCAGGCGTTAAATTCGCCATGCTTCGTGCTTCTTGGGGGCATTTTGCCGAAGATAAGCAGCTACGCAGAAACGTGGCAGAATGTAAGAGAGTAGGTATGCCTTTTGGCTTGTATCATTACTCATACGCTGATAACGAAGCTAACGCACGAATGGAAGCAACACGCTTCTTGGCACTAGCAAGAGAACTAGGAGGTTATACTTACCCATTAAATCTTGATATGGAAGATGCAGATGGTTGGAAAGCAAATAATGGTGTTGGTGATGATATGAACATTAAAACAATCCGTATCTTCAAAGAAGTAATTGAAGGAGCAGGCGAATATCTAACACTATACATGAGCAAATCATGGTTTGATAGATTGCGTGCTAAAGACGGCGCTTTGATTGATTCACTTGACGCATGGCTGGCACATTGGGGCATTGCAGAGCCATCTATGCCTTGTGGCATGTGGCAATATACATCTGATGGAAAAGTAAACGGATCAAGCGCTAGAACGGACATGAACTATGCTTATAGAGATTATCCATCTATTCTTGGAAAGAAGCCATCTAAACCAAGTAAGCCAACAAACCCAACACCAAGCACGCCAACAGGAACAACGCTTGATTTGGCATACCGTGTTATGAAAAATGAATTTGGCACTGGTAATGCAAGAAAACAAGCGCTAGGAAGCCGATATAATGAGGTACAGGCATTCATTGACCATATTGCAAATGCTAGTGTTTCAACGCTTGCAAGCGAAGTTAAAGCAGGTAAATACGGAAACGATCCAATTAGAAAAACGGTATTAGGTGCTAGATATGAAGAAGTGCAAAACGCTGTAAATAAAAAGTATGGCGCAACTTCATCTGCAAGATATTATACAGTAGCGAGTGGTGATACACTTTCAGGCATCGGTGCAAAACTAGGTGTAAATTGGCAAACTATTGCGAATGCAAACGGTATTAAAGCACCATATACAATTTATCCAGGACAGAAATTGAAATATTAGTATAGTATATAAAACCCTAGTCTTAATCGGCTAGGGTTTTCTTTTAAGCATCATAATAAAAACCTACTTCCTTATTTGGGAGTAGGTTCTTTTTTTATATCATCTTTATCAAATGTAATCAATGCTTTACCGTCTTTATCAATAAAGGCAAGCTGTGTATCTGTTAGATCCGCAAATTCTATTAGATCTTTTATTTTGTAAGCATTACTTTTAGATTTAGTTTGCAAAGATTGAGGTAAAATACCTAATTTTCTTGCATAATCTGCAAAAGTCATTCCTTTTAATGATAATATTGATTTTAGTTTTTTAGTTACCATTATTTTACCACCTTTCATATATATTATATCATAAGGTTATAAACTTACAACATAAAAATAAAAAATGATAAAATAATTAAAAAATATTATAAAAAGTATTGACTTTATAAGGTGTATACCTTATAATGTAGGTGTAAGGTAAAGAGAGGTAAAGAAAAATGGAGAGAAAAGAATTATTTGAATTAAAGTTGAAAGATTGGTTTTGGAACAAACAAACAGCAGCATTTCAATCAGCAAGCGTTAACGGAGCTTATTGTTACGAAGTAAAAAAAGAAACTGAAAAGGCAATCCAAATCTTAATTTATAAAGATAGTAAAAATTTTGGAAATAATCACGATACATCAAATTGGACAATGTGGATGCCAAAATCAGCCATTGAAAATTTAGAAACAGTATTAGCTTAAAAAGATTATGTGGGACTTGAAAGATGGAGTCAATCCATTTACAATATAAGAAAGAGAGGTTTAAAAAATGAAAAAGTACAAAACGTGGACAGAAGAAAGCGCATCGGGGTCAATTTATTTCAATTGGGATTTTATCGATAAAGCATTAAAAGATGAATTTGAAACAGAGGTTGGATATGTAAGTCAATATTTGATAAGACTTTCAGATCACGAAAGACCTCTAGTAATTGATGGATATGCAACTTATGAACATAATTACTTCTATGATGCTAGAGATAAAGAAACTTATAATTTAGCAATCAAATACCTAATAGGTGCATTGGACAAATATTGCGATGGTAAAATCAATATAGAAGAATTGGACGAACTTTTATTAAATGTTAGCTACAATGATTTGATGGAGGTTAAATAAAATGGGAAGAAAATTATACGTAGAAAATATGGAATTAGTTGATGATTGCATCGGGTCAACATCGCTGCAAATCGAAGAACATTGTAAGAAACATGGATTGTATTTTTCACAAGACGATATGGGGAATTGTTATCTTTCAAAAAATGAAGATTGTGAACAATTTGAAGAAGTAGAAGGTTTTGAAATTGAATAATATGATTGAGATCCTTAAGCGTTATAAAATATCTTAAGGATCTTTTTTTGGTGTAAATTTGGTGTAAATTTATTTTTTGAGTATTAAATTTAAGCGAAAAGGCCTTTATAATTTCATATAAAAAATATTTGTGAGAGTTTATTTTTGCTAAAAATGGGCTTAAAACATACAAAATAAGGTCCTATCACTCACAAAACTCTCACAAATGTAAAAGTATAAAAAGAAAAAAGCCCTTAAATAAGGCTTTTTCTTCAACTATTAACGGTTGTAGAATTCTACTACCAATAATTCATTAATTTCAGAGTTCAACTCATTGCGTTCTGGTAAACGAAGGTAAGTACCTTTTTTAGCATCTTTGTTTACATCTACAAATGCTACTGTATTTAGAGATGCTTCTAAGGCTTCATTGATTACCTGAAGGTTTTTAGATTTTTCTTTAACTTCGATTACTGCTCCCGGTTTTGCAATATAGCTAGGGATATCAACTTTCTTGCCATTTACAAGAATATGTCCGTGGTTTACAAGCTGACGAGCAGCACGACGAGTGCGGGCAAATCCCATACGATACACAAGGTTATCCAAGCGAGATTCCAATAATGCAAGGAAGTTATCACCCTTAACACCTTTCATTTTACTTGCTTTTGTGAACAGATTGTAGAACTGACGTTCATTTAATCCATACATGAAACGGATTTTCTGTTTTTCACGAAGCTGTAAACCGTACTGAGTTAGCTTTACACGTTTTGTAGGTCCGTGCTGACCAGGTGCATAAGCACGACGCTGAAGTTCTTCTCCAGTTTCCAGAATTGAGAATCCTAAACGACGAGAGGTTTTCCAAACTGGTCCATTAATTCTTGACATCTTATGTCCTCCTTATTGTTTTATAGCTATAAAACAATAACGAAGCTGTAAACTCCCTATAAGGTGTTTCCACTAACGGTATTTCACCCTAGCAGTGGGTTACTTTTCACCACGTAATTACACGTTGGAAACGCTTCTAAATAAGGCTTTACAATCCGCTATCCATTTTATTGCCACTCTACTATAACAAACATTATTTCGAATGTCAAATAAAAATGCCTGAAATCAACTGTATCGAGTGATGAAAAGTTATCAAAATATAATTACGAAAACAGCATATTTATGATACAATATAGACAACGATTTTGAATTGAAGAGGTGCTCTATGGATAAGCTTGTAAGTAACATGAAGAATATTATAACGCCACGGATTTTGCTTTATATGGGAATAGCACTTGTTGCTATTTTGATTTTAAGTATTGTGATGATGGTAATGCGCAAAAAGCAAACGATCAAGCAGTTGGAACAATTGGAACAGCGCTACAATACCTTAAAGGGGATTCCATTGGCTTTTAAGTTGAATAAAGCAGTTGCTTTATCACGTGTAAATGAAGCGATGTCAACGGTTGTTGAAGAGTGTAAGACGGACTTTGATGAAGTGCAGGAAAAATTGAAAACCTGCAGTGTTGATTTAGCTGAGTGTGATGATTTGATTTACGGCCATAAGGTTAAAGCGGCTCGGCGCAGACTTAACGAACTGTCTGATGACTTAGCTTTATGTGAGACAGATGTAAATAAAATTCATACGGTTTTAGATGATATTTTAGAACAGGAAAATGAACAGCGTGTTCATATCAATGCTTTAAAGGAAACTTTCCGTAAGGTTAAAAAGACGATTCATGAAAATCGCACAGCATACTCACAAAGCTATGAATATTTAGAAACGGAAATTATTGCAATTGAAAAAATGTTTTCCAAATTTGAGGAATGGATGTTTGCTTCGGAATTTAATAAAGCGGCAGATCAGCAAAAGGAAATCAAAGAGAGCATTACGCGTTTAAATGAGATTGTTGAAGCATTGCCTAGTCTTTATGAGCGAGCAAAAGGAATTCTGCCAAGAGCAATTGATGAGGTAGGATACAATTATGCAAGGGCTAAAAATAAGGGTGTTTTGCTGGAACATTTGGAGGTTTCTAAAAATCTAGATGTAATCAGTGATATGTTAAAAAACGACTTGAATCGTTTGCATAGTGGCACTCCGGAAAATGTGAAAGAGGATTTAGATGATTTAGAGGTTCGAATTGCACAGCTTGCCGAGCAAATTCGTTTAGAGGAGGAAGCCTTTGACGAAGTAAATGATGGCTTAACAGCTTTATTTGATTCTATTCGTGAAGTGAATTGTGAATTTGATGATATTAAATCGCTGTATGCAAGAGTGTATGAGCGCTTTGGCTTTGAAAACTGGACACAACGCTTGCAGGATACTCAAACACGGCTTGATGTTTTGAATGATATGCAAAGGCGGTTAGATAAAATCGTTCTTGATAAGCAGGTGCCTTATACAACTATTTTGATTGCGTATAAAGAGTTAGCACAAAGCAATGCGGGCTTTTCGAAGGAAGTTGAGTTGATGAAGGAAAAGCTTAACAATGCCTGCAGTGATGAAGAACGTGCTAAAAAACAGCTTATTAAGCTACAGCTGATTATTAACGAGATTCGGGTAAAAATGCTAAAACATCGATTGCCGAATGTTTCTGCACAATATGAGAAGGATTTATGCAAAGGGGAAGATATGATGCATGATGTACGCGATATCTTGGAACATTCTCCGCTAGATGTTACTCAGTTGAATGCAAAGTTGCGGGAAGCGATTGATTTTATCTATACCTTGTATAACAATGTTAATAATTTGGTGGGAATGGCAATCATGGTCGAAAATACGATCGTGTTTGGCAATCGCTATCGATCAAGCTGCCCGGAAATTGATTCCGAGCTTACAAGATGTGAGCTTTGCTTCCGTGATGGTCAATATACTAAGGCTTTGAAAATTGGTATCCAATGTATTGAAAAGATGCACCCGGGAGCTTATGAGAAACTGGTTAATCGTAAAGATCCAAGCATTATGAATATGGAAGGGTAATATGATTTATTTAGATTATGCTTCTACTACGCCTATTCGTAAAGAGGTGTTGGATACCTATGAAAAGCTGTTGGAAAGGTATTATGCCAACAGCGATTCGCTTCACGATTTAGGACGCGAAAGTGCAAAGCTTATGGAACAAAGCCGTGCAAATATTGCGCAGCTTTTCCATGTTCTAGAAGAAGAAATTATATTTACATCTTGCGCAAGTGAGTCAAACAACTATGCGATTAAAGGATATGCTTGGAAGTATATGCATAGAGGAAAACATTTGATTACAACTTGTGTTGAACATTCTAGTGTTCATAGCGCTTGTAAGCAGCTTGCGGAACATTTCGGTTTTGAGGTTACTTATTTACCGGTACTTGAAAATGGCTGTGTTGACGTAAAAGCCTTAAAAAAAGCGCTGCGCAAGGATACGATTTTAGTAAGTATTATGATGGTGAATAATGAAACTGGTGCTATTAATCCTATTAAAGAGTGCGCAGATTATGTACATGCGAATTCTCGAGCGGCTTTTCATGTAGATGCTGTGCAAGCGTTAGGTAAGATTCCGGTTGATTTGTCTTATATAGATATGGCAACATTTTCAGCGCATAAAATTTACGGTTTGAAAGGCAGTGCGATTTTATACAAGAAAAAAATGATTGAATTATTACCTTTAATTAGCGCAGGACAGCAAGAGTTTAACTTGCGTGGCGGAACGAGCAATGTATGTACGAATATTGTGTTCGCGAAGACACTGCGCTTAATCTTAGAGGAACAACAAGCGCATTTTGACTATGTATCTAGGCTGAATAAGCGATTACGCAAGTCTTTGAAGGAAGAAAACGATATTTTGATTAACAGCGATATACAGGGATCCCCGTATATTTTAAATGTTTCTGCGAGGTATGTTGGCAGCGAGATTTTACTCAATGCCTTAAATGAACGTGGATTTGCGGTATCTGCGAAAAGTACTTGTGCATCAAAAAGTAAAGCAATTTCACATGTACTCATGGCGATGGGATTGGGAGAGCAACGAGCGACACATTCCATTCGTATATCATTATCGCATTTAACAACAGATGCAGAGGTTGATAGCTTTGCGTCTGCACTCAAGGAGGTTTGTCATGTCTATCGAACAAAATAAATTGGTTTATGATCATATTCTTGTCCGTTTCGGAGAACTTTCGACAAAAGGAAAGAATAAGAAGGATTTTATTAAAAAGCTGCAGATCAATGTAAAGAATGCACTTCGTAGCTTTGAAAAGCTGAGCTATGAAAGAACACATGATCGTTTATATATCATGCTACATGGCGAAGATCCACAAGCGGTCGCCAAGCCACTCTCCAAGGTGTTTGGAATTTCTTCTTTTTCTTTTGCTTTACGTGTAGACAGTGATATAGAGGTCATTAAGGAATGTGCACTTCATGTTGCAAAATTCAGTGATGCAAAAACATTTAAAATCGAAGCACGTAGAAGCTTTAAGCAGTTCCCGATGATTTCTGATGAAATTAATCGTACGGTAGCTACTGAGATTTTACGTCATACCGATTTAAAGGTAAATGTTAAAACACCGGATTTGCGCATACAGATTGAATTACATGAAACACATACATATATCATGACGAATAAAATTCATGGTGCCGGAGGATATCCGGTAGGGGTAGGCGGAAAGGCACTTGTTATGCTATCCGGTGGAATCGATTCACCGGTAGCGGGGTATTTAACAATGAAACGCGGTATTGCCATTGAGTGCATTCATTATGCTTCACCGCCTTATACCTCCAAAGCCGCTCAGGATAAGGTGCTGGAGCTAGCTCGCTTGATTGCACCATATCAAGGTCATATTCGTGTACATATTGTGCCATTTACTGATTTGCAGTTAGCTATTTATAAAAATTGCGATGAAAGCTATGCGATTACCATCATGCGTCGTATGATGTATCGTATTGCGGAAAGAATTTGCGAAAAGCAAAATGCACTCGCTATTGTAAATGGTGAAAGCATCGGTCAGGTAGCAAGTCAGACTTTGGAAAGCATGCAAACAATTAATTGTGTAACGCAGCTTCCTGTGATTCGTCCGGTGGCATGTATGGATAAATTGGAAATTATAGATTTGGCAAAGCATATCGGAACCTATGAAACAAGTATTTTGCCTTTTGAAGATTGTTGTACGATTTTCACTCCCAAAAATCCGGTTACAAAACCAACGAAGCGCCGTTCACAAGCCTTGGAGGCACGCTTTGATTTTGAAGCATTGATTGATGAGTGTGTTGAAAAATGCGAATTTGTTGATGTCTATCCAAACCAAAAAATGGCAGAAGATATCGAAGATATTTTCTAGTATAATTTTTTATCACCAACACAAAATATTTGTGAGGTGATAAAAATGGAACGTAAGAATCAACATAACCGAAATCAGATTGAACAGGATTTATTTCAATACGAGATGGGTATTGAATTAGGTGCGGAAATTGAACAGGAAAAACGTAAGCATCAAAAGGAGTTTGATCGTGAACGTGCTTCCGGTGATTTTAAAGAACAACGCAACAATTCAATCAACCAAAGAAATCGCAAATAATTCTTATATTTGTGTGAAAAGATATCCTCGCGATATCTTTTTTTATGGTATAATGCTTGACGAAAGTGAGTTTTGATTATGTATCGATGTCCCAAATGTAACAAAAAGCTGTTACAAAGAAATAACAGCTACCAATGCGAAAACCGTCATACCTTTGATATTGCAAGACGAGGGTATGTAAATTTTGTTGTCGGCTCTTCACGGCAGCACGGTGATGACAAAGAAATGATTCGTTCAAGAACAGAATTTTTGACGCTTGATCATTATGCTATATTAAGAAATAAGCTTGCACAACTGCTTGTTGAGTTACAGCCTTCGACTGTTGTTGATGCAGGCTGTGGAGAAGGATACTATACGAATTATTTGGCAAAGCAAATTCCAGATGCAGAAATCTATGGTTTTGATTTATCTAAGGTTGGAATTGATTATGCGTGTCGTGCAAAAACCAAGGTGCATTATGCCGTTGCTAATGTTGTACATCTGCCTTTGGTAAATGATTTTGCCGATGTCTTACTATCTGTATTTGCTCCTTATGAGATTTCAGAGGTAAAGCGCATTGTTCATAAAGACGGTTATTTTATTAAGGTGGGACCGGGAGCAAGGCACTTGTACCAGTTAAAAGAAATTTTATATAAAGAGGTATATGAAAATGTTGAGGATACATTAGATTGTGAAGATTTTGAATTATGGAAAGAGATTTGCTTAACCGATGAAATTCATGTGGTTGGACAAAAAGCAATTCATGCCCTTTTTCAAATGACTCCGTATTATTGGAAATCACCGAAAGAGGGAAGTGAGCGTTTGCGACAGGTAGAAGTACTTGATAGTGAGATTGCATTTGTTATTCAAATTTATAAACGGAAATAACCCGTTTTCAAAACCTATGCAGCTATGCTATAATTGCGATAGAGATTTTTAGAAAGGCGGAAAATATAATGGCATTTGAATCGTTAAGTGATCGCTTGACAAAAGCGTTTAAAAATATCACCGGCAAAGGAAAGCTGACTGAAAAAAATATGAATGATATGCTTCGAGAGGTACGTATGTCTCTTTTGGAAGCAGATGTAAATTATGGTGTTGTAAAGGATTTTATTGCACGCATTAAGGAAAAAGCTTTAGGCGAAGAAGTACTGGGGTCTTTAAATCCCGGACAAATGGTTGTGAAAATCGTTCATGATGAGATTGTAGATTTACTTGGAAGTGAAGATGCTCCAATCAATTATAAAGCAAATGGCATTACAACGATTATGATGGTCGGTTTGCAAGGAACTGGTAAAACAACTGCATCGGCGAAGATTGCTAATGTAATGCAGAAAAAACAGGCACGTAAGCCTTTGCTTGTTGCATGTGATGTTGTTCGTCCGGCAGCTATTGAGCAGCTAAAGACTTTGGGAAAAAGTATTGGTGTTGAGGTATTCTCGCTTGGAATTGAAACAAAAGCACTTGATACAGCGAAAGCGGCGATGGAGTATGCACGGGAGCATGGCTATGATACGGTATTGTTGGATACTGCCGGTCGTTTGCATATTGATGATGCGTTAATGCAGGAGCTTGCGGATATAAAGTCTTTTGTTCAACCAGATGATATTTTATTAACGGTTGATGCAATGACGGGGCAAGATATTGTGAATGTTGCTAGCAGCTTTCATGAACAGCTACAGGTTAGCGGACTTGTTGTAACGAAGCTTGACGGTGATTCTCGCGGCGGTGGTGTGTTGTCGGTAAGAAGTATTACCGGTGTTCCGGTGAAATTTGTCGGACTTGGTGAAAAAATCGAGGATTTAGATGTTTTCCACCCTAGTCGTATGGCTGATCGCATTCTTGGTATGGGAGATATCATGTCATTGGTAGAGCAAGCACAGGAAAAGATGGATATCGAAGCTGCAAATAAAACGGCAAACCGAATGATGAGCGGTACGTTTACATTGAATGATATGCTTATGCAGTTCCAACAGATGAAAAAAATGGGTTCTTTGGGAAACTTAATGAAAATGATCCCGGGTATGAACCAGTTTGCCGGACAGATCGATGAGGCAAAGGCTGATGATAAGATGAAAAAGAACGAAGCGATTATTTTAAGTATGACACCGGAAGAGCGTGAAAATCCTGATATTATGCGAGCTTCCCGTAAAAATCGTGTTGCGAATGGAAGCGGAACAACGGTTGCTGATGTTAATCGTTTGTTAAATGACTACAATAAAATGAAAACTATGATGAAGCAAATGGGAAATCTTAGCAAAGGCGGTATGCCGGCAATGGGAAATATGTCAAAGCTAGGTGCTATGAAGCAAATGCGTAATATGAATAAGATGATGCGTCAATCGAAAAAGGGTGGACGAAGATTTTAAAAAAACAAAGGTGTCAAGGAAAAATACTTGACACCTGATTTCTTTATGCTATACTTATCAAGTAAAAACATTAGGAGGAATACACATGGCTGTAAAATTAAGACTTAAAAGAATGGGATCTAAGGGAAAACCTTTCTACCGTATCGTAGCGGCAGATTCACGTTTCCCAAGAGATGGTCGTTTTATTGAAACTATCGGAACATACAATCCAACAACTAACCCTGCAAGTGTAAGCGTTGATGAGGAATTGGCAATGAAATGGTTGAAGAACGGTGCTCAGCCAAGCGATACTGTTCGTAATCTATTGTCTAAACAGGGAGTTATGAAACGCCTACACGATGAAAAAAACGCAAAGTAATTGAACATGATCGATTATGAAAAAGCGTTGCTGGATTTAGTAACACCGATGGTCGAGGATAAGACCAATGTATCTGTTAAACTAATGCCTACATTAGAAGAAAATGAGGTATTGCTGTATGTATATGCAAATAGTGAGGACGTAGCTCGTTTGATTGGGCGTCGTGGAATGATGGCTACAAGCATTCGCCAAATGATGTCTGTTGCCTCTCGTAAAGAGGATAAACGCGTTATGATCAAATTTGAAGCGTATTAACCAAGCTATACAGATGCACAAGCATAGACAATGCGTAATATGAATGCGCCTTGTCTTTTTTTTAAAGTTGCTTAAGAAAGCGTAGTATCCGTAGATTTGTATGATATAATACGAATAATAAAAGGAGGATATATGGAGAAAATCAAGGTAGGTATTTTAACCAATACGCATGGTTTGCGAGGAGAAGTAAAAGTAAAAATTACGAGCGATTTTTGGGAAGAACGCTTTGCTAAAAACGCTGTGCTGTATATAGATGTCGATGGGCGTACAAAAGAACTTTGTGTTGTGAATGCACGGCTTCATAAGGGTATGCTGATTGTGAAATTTAAAGATTATGATGATATCAATCAAGTGGAGCATTGGAAAGGAAATGCGCTTTACATTTTCAAGGAGCAATTACATGAACTAAATGAAGATGAAGCATATTACCATGAAATGATGAATGCTCGGGTACAGGACATTGATGGGAATGAAATCGGTACAGTGGTTGAATTGATTGAAACCGGTGCGAACCTTGTTTTGCGTGTTCGAGGTGAAAAACGCGAATTCCTCATTCCGTTTGTGAAAGCATTTGTAACGATGTTCGATAAAGAAAAGAAGATTATGCAGGTTACTATGATGGAGGGATTGTAGTGAAAATCACAATTGTAACGTTATTTCCGGAATATTTTGATAGTTTTCAGACAACTTCGATTATCAAGCGTGCTTTAGAGCATCAAAGAGTAGAACTAGAGCTTGTTAATTTCCGTGATTATACATTAGATAAGCATCATAATGTAGATGATACTCCATGTGGGGGCGGAGCGGGAATGCTGCTTTCGGTACAGCCGGTTGCAGATTGCTTAAAGGCGATTCGAGAAAAGGATTCTCTTGTGGTCATGATGACACCGCAGGGAAAGGTTTTTCATCAAGGACTTGCTCGTGAATTGGTTGGAAGCTATGAGCACATCATTTTGTTGTGTGGACATTATGAAGGTTTTGATGAGCGAATCCGCAGCTATGTTGATATGGAGCTTTCGCTCGGTGATTTTGTTTTAACAGGCGGAGAGGCGGCTGCATTGGTAATAAGTGATGCCTTGATACGCTTGGTTGACGGAGTTATTCAGGAGGATAGCCACTTAGATGATTCTTTTGAAAATGGATTGTTGGAGTATCCGCAATACACGCGTCCTGTTGAATTTGATGGCCAAAGAGTTCCTGATGTGTTGTTGAGTGGGCATCATGAAAATATCCGTAAATGGCGTTTAAAGGAATCCTTGCGTAAGACGAAACTGAAGCGTCCGGACTTGCTAGCTAAACGTACGTTTACCAAAGAGGAACGAAAGCTTATGGCTGAAATCGAGGGAGAAATGTAACTGATTTTCATTTTCTGTAAATACTTGTCATTTTATTGAAATATTAAGAATTTTCTGTGGATTAGGATTTCCTAAATATCAAAAAAATGGTATGATAAGAAAAGGAAAGTACCCGAGCTTTCTTAAACTCGAAAGAAGTATAAAATCTGTTTTGTTTATAAGAAAAAGCTTTACATTATCCTTCGGTTATGCTATTATAAATTAGCCTAACGGCAACGCGGTTCCGCTGAACTTAGGATTCAAGAGCCTCAACGTTTATAGATGACGAAAGGAGTGCCTAATTATGAACATGCAGTTGGTTAATGAAGTTACGAAATCACAGTTGAAGAAAGATGTACCATTCTTCAAGCCAGGGTGCACTGTACGCGTTCACGTAAAAATTAAGGAAGGCGACAAATCACGTATTCAGGTATTTGAAGGTTTGGTAATCGAAAAACATGGTGGAGGAATTTCTGAAGCATTTACAGTGCGTAAGATTTCTAACCAGATTGGTGTAGAAAGAACATTCCCAATCCATTCTCCAATTATTGATAAGATTGAAGTTATCCGTCATGGTAAGGTTAGAAGAAATAAATTGTTCTACCTACGTGGTCGTTCTGGAAAAGCTTCACGTATCAAAGAAATTCGTAAGTAAGAAAAGTCGGGTGAAATACCCGTCTTTTTATTTATTATAGGATAGGAAGGAGGCACGTATGACATGAACGAAGCTGCAAGAAGAAAACATCGGCAGGATTCTAAGGAAACCTTAGGCAAGGTTATTGTGAGCAATGTTTTGTCTTTGTTTAAGATTATTTTGTTATGCTTTGTGCTTGTCTTTTTTGTCTACGGATACGGAGTTCGACCGGTTCGTGTAGATGGTGCCAGTATGTATCCGACATTAGATGATGAACGTGATCGCTTTGTTTTAACCAATGCCTTTGCGGGTAAATTTCTCGATATTGAACGTGGTGATATCGTTGTAGCCTATGAGGAGGCGCTGCATCGAAACATTATAAAAAGGGTAATCGGATTACCGGGAGATACCGTGCATGCGGAAAATGAAACGGTATATGTAAACGGAGAGGTATTGTTTGAACCTTATCTTGATAATGAATTTGCGAACGATGTGCTTAGCTCGAATACCACCTTTACACGTGATTTCGGTCCGGTAACGCTTGGCGAAGATGAATATTGGTTATTGGGTGATAATCGTTGGATATCTAAAGATTCTATTGATTTTGGTCCGGTTGAACGCGATGATATCAAGGCACGAGGTGCTTTTGTTTTAATTCCGTTTTCCAGAATGAGGGTTGTGAAATGAAAAAAAAGCGTGATACAGCATTTGAATTAGGAAAAGTGTATTCGACTTTGTCCTTTTTGCGAACATTTTTAATTTGTTTTGTAACAGCTTGCTTGTTATTGACATTTGTTGTGCGACGAGAGGTTGTAAAGGGCGGATCGATGGAACCTACCTTACATGATGGACAATCGGTGTTTATCAATGTTTTGGCATCATATACACAGGAAATCGAGCGTTTTGATGTTGTTGTGGCGAAAAACTATGAAACGGATTCCTTGTGGGTAAAGCGTGTTATTGCACTACCGAATGAAACAGTGGCCTATAAGAATGATTGTTTATACATTGATGGGAAAAAGGTTGAAGAATCATTTTTAGATATGGACTATGTTGAACAGCGAAAAAAAACAGGAAACAGTCAGCTTTTTACCGAGGATATGGAAGCTAAGAAGCTAGGCGATGATGAATACTTGTTGGTAGGTGATAATCGTATGGATTCTTTGGATTCGCGTTTTGAAAGTGTCGGCGCCTTTAAAAGAGAACAAATTATTGCCAACGGAATGCTGGTGGTTTCCCCATTTGAAGATATCCGTTGGGTAGGAAAGTAGTGTAGGTATAAGAATAAAAAAGGAAGTGATCGTATGGAAGAACAAAATGGCTCAAAAATCAATATTCAATGGTTTCCGGGGCATATGACAAAAGCAAAGCGTGAGATGCAGGAAAAACTGAAAATGGTTGATTTTGTCATTGAATTACGCGATGCTAGGATTCCCAATGCCAGCCGCAATCCGATGTTAGATGAACTTTGTAAACAAAAACCGCGCTTGATTATTTTATCGAAACGAGATAAAGCGCAAGCGTCTTATACAAAGCAATGGATTGCCCATTTGTCAAATGAAACGACAAAGGTATTGGCACTTGATATCCTGAAGGATTCGGTTACGCAAATGGTTGTTGATGCATCTCAACAGCTAATGAAAGCAAAAATTGAGCGAATGATTCGCCGTGGAATTCGTCCACGTGCGATGCGAGCTATGGTTGTCGGTGTTCCCAATGTTGGAAAATCAACATTTATCAATCGTATTTCTAAAAAGAAAATTGCGACAACTGGCGATCGTCCGGGAGTAACGAAGGCGCTTCAGTGGTCAAGAGTAAATAAAGATTTGGAGCTTTTGGATACGCCGGGTGTATTGTGGCCGAAGTTCGAAGATGAACAGGTCGGCTTATTGCTTGCTGTTACTGGGGCTATTCGCGATGAGGTTTTACCGATTGACGAAATTGCGCTGTGGGCAATGCGTTGGCTTTTAGAAAATCATTCGGAAGCATTAACAAAGCGATACGATATCCCTTTAAAGTCGGATCCGCATGCAATGTTGGAAGCTATTGCGTGGAAGCGGGGATTTCTAAAAAACGGACAAGAGGTTGATTGGAAACGTACCATTGAAACCTTCTTGCGGGAAATCCGTGATGATCGTTTAGGCAGTATTACATGGGAGATACCTGATGAAAACAGCAAATGAATATGAAAAGGCTTGGTATAAGGAGGGGAAACAAGCGATTGTCGGCATTGATGAGGCAGGACGTGGGCCGATTGCCGGTCCGTTGGTGGTAGCGGCGGTAAGCTTTCCCAATGACTATGACGATGATGAAATTTATGACTCTAAAAAGCTAAGTGAGAAAAAACGGGAGCTACTGTTTCGTAAAATTATTAAAGAGGCACGTGAATATCATATTCTTATCGTTGATACCAAAACAATTGATACTGAAAATATTTATCGAGCGACACAAAATGCGATGCAAAAACTATGCGATGAATTTCAAATGATCGATGGGGTTTTGACCGATGCGATGCCACTTCCTTTCTGCAAGCAGGATTGTATATCCTTAGTGAAAGGGGATCAAAAGAGTGTTAGTATTGCGGCAGCGAGTATTTTGGCAAAAGTAACAAGAGATCATATTATGATGGCTTATGATTTTCAATATCCGCAATATGGATTTGCAAAGCATAAGGGATACCCAACGAAAGCACATTTGGAAGCCTTACATCGTTATGGTGTGATAGACGGTCTTTATCGTCATTCCTATGGTCCGGTTGCAAAAATGGATCAATTACAGCTTTCTTTAGATTAGCGGTTATGACCGCTTTTTTTTATATCTATGTAGAGGGTTTTCTGTAATCATAAAGGAAAATAAGCGATTTAAAAATGAAAACTCAATTATAAATACATAGTATTTAGGAGGAAAGTGATTTTTTTTCGTATATATATTATGAGGAGGTGTTTTATGAGAGAGCAAATATTATGCTATGCTATTCGTTATCATGGGGAATGGCATGCGATCAAGCAGGCTATTTTACGCAATGAGGAATGGGAACGCTGCGATTATGATGGGTACTATGTAACGATTTATGATAAGGAATATCCGCAATGCTTTTTGCAGTTGGAGTATCCTCCATGGATTTTATTTTATGCAGGAAGGCTGGAGCTTTGTTCGCTTCCAAGTTGTGCGGTAATCGGAAGTCGTATGCCTACACAACGAAGTATTCATATTACACAGCAAGTTGTTAAACAGTTAGCCGATCGCTATGTAATCGTTTCCGGACTGGCGAAGGGAATTGATGCCGGCGCACATACTGCAGCATGCAATAAACATACGATTGGTGTTATTGGTTGTGGACTTGATGTCGTTTATCCAAAGGAAAATGCAAGGCTGTATGCATACATGAAGCAATCACAATTGATTCTCAGTGAATATCCCAAAGGCACAAAGCCTCTTGCTTATCATTTCCCATGGCGAAATCGTTTGATTGCTGCTTTGTCGGATAGTATCGTTGTGATAGAGGCAAAAAAACGCAGTGGGACACTGCTTACGGTTAATGAAGCGTTGAATTTATCAAAACCGATTTATTGCATTCCACATGCATTTGCAGATCCTGCCGGATATGGGTGCAATTTGCTGATTTCACAAGGTGCGAATATACTTGTTGATGAAGCAGACATTGCGTTGATTTGAGCGAAAATGTTTGACAAATTTAAAAATTATGCAAAAATAGGATACGTATTTACGTAGGCAGGAGGATATAGATGAAAAACTTGGTTATCGTGGAATCACCTTCCAAATCGAAAACAATTGAAAAATACTTGGGAAATGACTATATGGTTGTTTCCTCCAAGGGACATATACGCGATTTAGCAACAACAGGCAAAGGTGGCTTGGGTATTGATGTAGAGCATGATTTCGAGCCAACCTATAAAATCAGTGCAGATAAGCGAAGTGTAGTAAAGGAATTAAAGGATTTAGCAAAAAAAAGCGATCATATTTATTTGGCAAGCGATCCTGACCGTGAAGGAGAGGCGATTGCTTGGCATTTGGCACAGGTGCTGGGTCTTGATGTGAATGATGAAAATCGCATCGTTTTTAATGAGATTACGAAAGGGGCAGTTACGGAAGCATTGAAGCACCCACGTACGATTGACATTCCGATGGTAAAATCACAGGAAACACGTCGTATGTTGGATCGTATCATCGGTTTTAAGCTGTCCAAGCTATTGCAGAGTAAAATTAAGTCAAAATCTGCCGGACGCGTACAATCGGTCGCTTTGCGCTTGATTGTGGAGCGTGAACAGGAAATTCGGGCTTTCAAAAGTGAGGAATATTGGACACTGGCAGCACTTGTAGATAAGGATAGCAAGAAGTTTAATGCCAATTTGATTCGTATCGGTGGGAAGAAAGCGGAGTTAAAAACGCAGCAAGAAGTCGATGCGATTATTTCCCGTTGTCATGAATTTAAAGTTTCCAGCATTGAAAAAAAGGTACGCAAAAAGGAACCGCGCATGCCATTTATTACATCGACACTTCAGCAGGAGGCCAGCACAAAGCTTGGCTTCGGGGCGAAAAAAACAATGCAGATTGCCCAAAAGCTATATGAAGGAATTGCTTTGCAGGGCGGTAATGCCGAGGGTTTGATTTCTTATATGCGTACAGACTCTACGCGCTTGAGCGAGCAGTTTGTGCGTGATGCCGAGCAGTACATTGAAGATACTTATGGCAAAGCGTATTGTGGACGTGCGCGTCAGAAAAATAGTGAAAATGCGCAAGATGCGCATGAGGCTATCCGTCCGACGAATATTCAGCATACACCGGAAAGTATAAAAAACTATTTAACCAATGATCAATATAAGCTTTATAAGCTTATTTACGCAAGAACGCTGGCATCGCTTATGGCTCCAAGCAAAAGCAATGTTGTGAATGCCATAATCGTGAGCGAGGATTGCGAGTTTAGTGCAAACGGCTCTATTTTGGCGTTTGATGGATACTTAAAGATTTATCATGATTATGAAACGGTGAAAGACGAGATGCTTCCGGTGCTTGAAGAAGGAGAAAAGCTGGAAAAGGTAAGGCTGGAGGGAAAACAGCATTTTACCGAACCGCCACTGCGTTATAGTGAGGCACGTTTGATTAAGGATCTTGAGGAAAAAGGGATTGGACGACCTTCAACGTATGCTATTATTATTGACACTTTGCAAGCAAGAGGCTATGTTTCCTTAGAAAAGAGCAGCGAAGGAAGTAAAACCAAGGTGTTTTTTCCAAGTGAGCAGGGAGAACTTACCGATGCAAAACTTAAAGAGTTTTTCAGCAATCTGATCAATGTTACTTATACTGCCGAAATGGAGGCAAAGCTTGATGAAATTGCTGCCAACACGTTAGATAATATCGAGGAGCTGAAACGGTTTTATGCAAAATTCGAACCGCTTTTGGAAAATGCTTATGAACACATGGAGAAAAAAGAGCTTGAACGAACCGGTGAGCTTTGTCCGGAATGTGGAAGTGAGTTGGTGTATCGTGTGGGACGTTATGGCAAGTTTATTTCTTGTATCAATTTCCCAAGCTGTCGTTATACCAAAAGTGAAGAGGAAGAAGAAAATGCAAGCGATGAGGTTTGTCCGCATTGCGGCAGCAAAATGGTGATGAAAAAAGGTCGCTATGGGTCTTTTTTAGCTTGCAGTAATTATCCGACCTGCAAGTATATCAAAAATAATAAGCCAAAGGAAGAACCGGTGCCAACCGGAGAGAATTGTCCGGAATGCGGACACCCGCTTGTTAAACGAAAATCACGTTTTGGTACAACTTTTGTAGGCTGCAGCAATTATCCTAAATGTCGCTATATAAAGAAGGAACCGAAAAAAGCAAAGGAGAAAAAATCCGATAAAGAAGCAGTAGGTGAGAAAAATGAAGAATAAGGTAACAATTGTTGGTGCGGGACTTGCCGGTAGTGAGGCTTGTTGGCAGCTTGTAAAGCGAGGGATTCCGGTACGCTTAGTAGAAATGCGGCCGCAGAAATCATCTTTGGCACATCATAGTGAGTTATTTGGGGAATTGGTTTGTTCTAATTCTTTGCGTAGTGATTCATTGCTGAATGCAGTAGGAATCTTAAAGGAAGAAATGCGTAAGTTTGATTCGTTGATCATGAAATGTGCAGATGCTACACGTGTTCCGGCGGGAAGTGCTCTTGCGGTGGACCGCCATAGCTTTTCTAAGATGATTACAGATACTTTGAAAAGCCACCCATTGGTGGAAGTTGTGCATGAGGAAATGAAGTATATTCCCGATGGGCCGGTAATCATAGCCAGTGGTCCTTTAACAAGCGATGCACTTTCACAGGCGATAAAGGACTATACACATGCAGATTATTTTCATTTCTATGATGCAGCAGCTCCGATTGTTGAAAAGGATAGTATCGATTTTGATAAGGCGTATATCAAATCACGCTATGATAAAGGGGAGGCAGCATATATCAACTGTCCGATGAGCAAGGAAGAATTTGATGCTTTTTATGAAGCTTTGATCCATGCCGAAACAGCTGAATTGCATGATTTTGAAGAAACCTATTTTGAAGGGTGTATGCCCTTTGAGGAAATGGCGAGGCGAGGAGAAAAGACTTTACTGTTTGGACCGATGAAGCCGGTAGGCTTAGAAAAAAACGATGGAACGCTTCCTTATGCAGTTGTTCAGCTGCGACAAGATGATGCGGTAGCATCACTTTATAATATAGTCGGATTTCAAACGCATTTGAAATGGGGAGAACAAAAGCGTATTTTGTCAATGATTCCCGGTTTGGAAAATGTTTCTATCGTTCGCTATGGGGTAATGCATCGAAATTCCTATTTGTGTGCACCGAAAGTGTTGCGCCCGACGTATCAGCACTGCACCCGTGATGATTTATTTTTCGCAGGGCAATTATGTGGGGTTGAGGGATATGTGGAAAGTGCAGCCAGTGGTCTTTTGGCAGGCTTGAATATGGCAAACCTTATACGTGGAAAAGCCTGTGTGGAATTACCGAGTACCTGCGTTATGGGTTCTATGGCAAATTATATTACACATGCTAATCCAAATTATTTTCAGCCTATGAATGCGAATTTCGGAATTATGCAGCTCATGGAGAAGGTCAAGAAAAAGGATCGTAAAGAGGCTTTCGCAAGACAAGCATTGAAGGTAATTGAGGAATCGCTTGAGGAATTTGCATAATGGAGGATTTATTGGAGCGGTTTTTGCAATATATTATGCAAGTAAATAGCGGAAGTGAGCATACCAAGGCGGCATATCAGCGCGATATCCAAGAATTTATAATGTATATAAGAGAACAGGCGATTGACAGTTTTGAAGATGTCGATCGCATTGTTGTTATGAATTATATTGCTTTCTTACGTGATAAAGGTGGCAAGGGATATTCCGGTATGAAAAATACTACAATTGCTCGCAAGCTATCCTCCTTGCGTTCTTTTTATCACTATTTAAATGAATATATCGGTATTGCAAATAATCCTTTTGTATATTTTAAAACGCCAAAGATAGCTAAACGTATTCCGGAGTTTCTGTTTTACGATGAAATTGAAATTTTTTTAGAAAGCTTTGATTTAAACAGCATGCAAGGGTTAAGGGATCGAACGATGTTCGAATTGATGTATGCATGCGGTTTGCGTGTAAGTGAGGCAGTATCGCTACGGACAAGAGATGTTGATTTTGCCGATAATATTTTACATATTCATGGCAAAGGTGATAAAGAGCGTTTGGTTCCTTTTTACGATTTGGCCAAGGAACTTTTGGTAAGCTATATCAAAGATGTTCGTGATGTATGGGCAAATAGTGATGAAACAGCATTGTTTGTGAATCAACGAGGGAAAAAGCTGACTACACGAGGAGTGCAATATCTTATGAATAAAGCGGTGGAGAAATGCGATTTGCATGTGCATGTTCACCCACACATGTTTCGTCATAGCTTTGCGACGCATTTGTTGGATAACGGTGCGGATTTACGTTATGTCCAAGAATTGCTGGGGCATTCTAGTTTATCAACAACGCAAATTTATGTGCACGTCAGCAAGGAAAGATTAAAAGCGGCTTATGAGCATGCACACCCAAGGGCAAAAGAGTAGAGCTTAATAAGTGCATAATATTTATGTATGGGCGAAAAAGCTTTCAAGTGTAAAAAAGAAAAAAGCTTTGAAATCATAAAAAAATATGCTATAATAAAAAACGTGCGCAAGACAGCACAAATACACACACCATGGATTCATCGGCCCGTGCTTTAGATGCAAGATAATGCGTCAATGATAAGTTGCTGATTTTCGAAATGGTGGAGGCGTAACGGAAAGAGAGGACTTTATCAATGTCAGTAGTAACAATGAGAAAACTATTGGAATCTGGTGTTCACTTTGGTCATCAGACACGTAGATGGAACCCTAAAATGAAACCAAACATCTACGCATCAAGAAATGGTGTTTATATCATCAATCTTGAAAAAACTTTGGAACAAATCGAAACTGCTTATGCAGCAATGAAGGAAATTGCTGAAAACGGCGGTAAGGTATTGTTCGTAGGTACGAAAAAACAGGCACAGGCTACTGTTGTAGAAGAAGCGCTTCGCTCAGGAAGTTTCTTTGTAAATCAGAGATGGCTTGGTGGTTTATTAACAAACTATCGTACAATTCAGAAACGTGTAAAACGTTTGGTTGAAATCGAAGAGATGGAAGCAAACGGTACATTAGATTTATATCCTAAGAAAGAAATCGCACAGGTTAAAAAGCAAAAAGCACGTTTGGAAAACTTCTTAGGCGGTATCAAAGAAATGAAGAAGCTTCCAAATGCAATCTTCGTTATTGATCCAAAGGAAGAACACAATGCAGTTGCGGAAGCTAAAAAGCTTGGAATTCCTGTATTTGCTATGGTAGATACTAACTGTGATCCAGAAATGGTAGATTATCCAATTGCTTCAAACGATGATGCTGTACGTTCTGTTAAATTGATTACAACACTTATGGCTGATGCAATCGTAGAAGCTAAGGGTGGATTGTTAAGCGTTGCACATAATGTCGATGAAAATGAAGCTGATGTAACAATGGCTGATGTTATCGTAAATGTTGAAGAGCAGATTGCAGAAAACGAAAGACGTCGTCGTCAAAGAAATGAAGAACGTCGTAATCGTCGTCCGATGAACCGTGGCGGCAGAGGAAACGGAAGAGCTCCATTTGTAAAGCGTGAAAACAAGCCTGCTGAGGAAAAGGCAGAAGCTAAGACAGAAGGAACAGCTAGTGCTGAATAAATAAACAAAGGAGAAAGAATATGATTACTGCTAGTCAAGTAAAAGAATTGCGCGAAATGACAGGCGCAGGTATGATGGATTGTAAAAAAGCTTTAACAGAATGTGATGGCGATATGACAAAAGCAGTTGATTGGCTGCGTGAAAAGGGTATCGCTAAGGCTGCTAAAAAAAGTGATCGTATCGCTGCTGAAGGTTTATCACGTGCTGCAGTCGAAGGTAATGTTGCAGTTGTGTTTGAAGTAAACTCTGAAACGGATTTCGTTGCTAAAAATGAACAATTCTTGGGTTTATTAGATACTATTCAAAATGTGTTATTAACACAGAAGCCAGCGGATTTAGATGCTGCTTTGGCATGTACAGTTGATGGTGCCAGTGTGGCTGATTTGATTACAAACGCTACGGCTACTATCGGAGAAAAAATTTCTCTTCGTCGTATTGCTGTTGTCGAGAAAGCTGATGATGAATTCTTCGGAAGCTATATTCACATGGGTGGAAAGATTTCTACTCTTGCGGTATTAAAAGGTAAGGAAGATGCAAAGGTTGCAAAAGATGTAGTTATGCAGATTGCAAGTATGAATCCTAAATACATCACTCGTGATGATATGCCTGCCGATGTTGTTGAGCATGAACGTAAGGTTCAAACCGAAATCGTTGCAAATGACGAAAAATTGGCTAATAAGCCTGAAAAGGTTTTGGCTGGTATCATTGAAGGTAAGGTTTCTAAGAATTTGAAGGATCTTTGCCTAGTTGAACAGGAATTTTTCCTAAATCCAGACCAAAAAGTTGGTCAGTACCTAAAGGAAAATGGTGCAGAGGTTGTAAGCTTTGTACGTTATGCTGTTGGTGAAGGTATCGAAAAACGTGAAGATAACTTTGCTGAAGAGGTAATGAGCCAAGCATTTGGTGGTTAATTTGCCGAATGAGAAATCTGCATTGTCAGATTTCTTTTTCTTTGTAATGGGAAGGTAATTTTATGATATCTATTTGGATTTTTACTTTCTTTTTTTCATCATTCCCATTATAATAGAAGAGGTGGTATTATTTCCCTCAATGTATAGAATAAAGGTGGACAAAAGTATGTATAAAAGAGTATTGTTAAAATTAAGTGGTGAAGCTTTATCTTCACCGGGAAATTCCTTTGATCCTGCAATTTTGCGTTCCTTAGCGCAGGAATTAAAAGAAATTCATGACTTAGGTATTGATTTGGCTATTGTTGTCGGTGGAGGAAACTTCATTCGTGGAAAAATGATTGAACAAATGGGCGTAGATCGAGTGCAAGGCGACTATATGGGAATGCTGGGTACGGTAATCAATGCATTGGCAGTACAAAATGCACTTGAGAAGATCGGTGTTCCTACACGTGTACAGACGGCAATCGAAATGCAAAAGGTTGCAGAGCCCTTTATTGTTCGCAAGGCGATTCGTCATTTAGAAAAGGGACGTGTTGTTATTTTCGGTGCAGGAACCGGAAATCCATATTTCTCTACCGATACAACTGCAGCATTGCGTGCAAGTGAAATCAATGCAGATGTTATTTTAATGGCAAAAAACGGTGTTGACGGCGTTTATAATGCCGATCCGAAAACACACCCGGAAGCCAAAAAATATGATAATCTGACCTATATGGATCTTATTCAGGAGGGCTTGCAGGTAATGGACACTACGGCCACTAGTATGTGTATGGATAATGACATTGATTTGGTTGTATTTAATATGAATGAAAAGGGTAATATTATAAAAGCAGTACGCGGTGAGATCACCGGTACGGTAATTTCAAAGGACGGTAAATGATATGACAGTAATGCAAACAGCGGAACATAAAATGCAAAGCGCAGTTGAAGTGTTGGAACAAGAACTAAAAACCATTCGTACGGGAATGGCGAACGCGGCTATTCTAGAGCATGTAACATTTGAATATTACGGTAGTCCGATGCCAATTAATCAAATGGCAGGTATTAAGGTAGTTGAAGGGCGTCAGCTGATGATCACACCTTATGATAAAGGAACGTTAAAGGACATTGAACGTGCTATTGCAATGTCTGATATCGGTTTAGTACCGCAAAATGACGGAGATTGCATTCGTTTAAATGTGCCGGCTCTTACCGAAGAACGTCGTAAAGAATTTGTAAAGGACGCAAGTAAGATGGGTGAAAATGCGAAGATTGCAATTCGTAATGTACGTCGTGATGCAAATGATACAATTAAGAAAGATAAAGAATTAACAGAGGACGAAAGCAAGGATTTACAGGATAAGATTCAAAAGCTGACCGATAAGTTTGTAAAGCTTGTCGAACAGGCAGTAGATGCCAAGTCTAAAGAAATTTTGAAGGTTTAATGATAAGGCTCATCTAGGTGAGCCTTATTTGTATGTGTGCAGGTGTAAAGTATGCTATAATAGTAGCGTTAAAACAAAAATAGGAGAATGTACTATGACAGATAAAACAATGCCACGTCATATTGCGATCATTATGGACGGCAATGGACGATGGGCAAAGAAAAGAGGATTGCCGCGTACTGCCGGACATAAGCAGGGAGCAGAGAATATACGCAAAATTGCGATTGCCTGTAATGATTTAGGAATAGAAGCATTAACTTGTTATGCTTTTTCAACGGAAAACTGGAAACGACCGGAAGAAGAAGTAGATTATTTGTGCAAACTGCCAAAATTATTTTTTCATCGTTACCTCGCTGAGTTAATAAAAAACAATATTCGTGTTACTTTTTTAGGAGAAATCGAGCGGTTCCCACAGGAAACAAGAAATGTGATTGAAACAGCAGTTGAAAAAACCAAAATAAATACCGGTTTGAATTTATGCTTAGCTGTTAATTACGGAGGACAACGTGAAATTGTTCTGGCTGTGAGAAAATATACGCAAGAGGTTATAGATGGAAAGCGCAAGAATGATGTAACAGAGGAAGAGTTTTCTTCTTATTTGATGACGAAAGGCATGCCTGGGGTTGATTTGATGATTCGTACAAGTGGAGAAGAAAGAATCAGTAATTTTTTACTATATCAGCTTGCTTACTCGGAATTGGTTTTTACGGAAACTGCTTGGCCGGATTTTGATCGTGATGCTTTGGAAAAAGCAATCCAGATTTATCAGCATCGCAATCGGAGATTTGGAGGCTTGGCATCATGAAAACCCGAATTTTGACAGCACTCGGTATTATTTTATGTGTAATTCCTCCACTTGTATTCGGTGGATGGCTAATGGCATTATTGATTGGTTTTATTATTTGTGCAGGCGCAGTAGAATGGCTGTCCTTAAAGCATTCGAATACACCACTGCCGATTTTTCCCAAGTTGCTTGCGATTGCTTGTGTAGTCGGATTGTTGTTTTTAGAGGATAGCTATATTTCCAGTGCTTTAGCGGTTATTTGCTTGTTGTTTTTATCAATTCCGGTATTTACGGACGAATTTGCTGCAACAGATAGCTTCTTATGCATTACCTATGTTGTGTTCTTTTATACCGTTGCGCGAGCGGTTATCCATATCTATACAAGCGATGCTTTATTGGTTTGGTATATTATAATTGCAACTTATGGTACGGATACAGGTGCTTATTTTTGCGGCCGCTTTTTTGGAAAGCATAAGCTGAATGAGCGAATATCGCCGAAAAAAACGATCGAGGGTTCGATTGGTGGGTGCATAATGGGAATCGTGTTATCTTTTGCATTTGCTTATTTCATGCTACCAAAGCTTTCTACCACTGCTATGCTAATCGGAAGTATTGTTATGAGTATTACGGGACAAATTGGTGATTTGGCATTTAGCGCAATTAAACGTAATTTTAAAATCAAAGATTTTTCCGATTTGTTGCCGGGACATGGCGGTGTCTTAGATCGCGTAGATTCTTTATTATTTAATTTTGTTTGTTTTTATATGGTTATGGTGGTGTTTATGTTATGAAACGTATTGTATTGATAGGCGCTAGCGGTTCGATTGGTGAACAAAGCTTAAATGTGATGGAACATCATCGTGAGGATTTTGAACTGGTTGCGGTTGGTGTTGGCAGACAAGTTGATAAATTGCATGCAATGATTAAAAAATTTCCAAGTATTCGTCATATCGCTTTTGCAGAAGCGAAGCATCTTTCAAAATTTGAAATGCAGTATCCCGATATTTGTTTTTATGTCGGAGATGATGGGTTAAAGCAGCTCGCTGCATTACAAGATTATGATTTGTTTGTAAATGCAGTTGTAGGATTTCGTGGCTTGATACCGACATTGACGGCAATAGAGCATGATCATGATGTTGCCTTGGCGAATAAGGAAAGCTTGGTAGCCGGTGGTGATTTGGTAAAAAAAGCATTAAAAGAGCATCAGAGAACAGTGTATCCGATTGATTCCGAACATAGTGCTATTTTTCAATGCTTACAAGGCAGTAAGCATGAAGAAATCGACAAGCTTATCATTACCGCAAGCGGTGGCTCCTTTCGTGATAAGAAGCGTGAGGATTTAGCAAATGTCAGTGTTCAGGAAGCACTGAAGCACCCTAATTGGAATATGGGAGGACGTATTACGATTGATAGTGCAACAATGATGAACAAAGGTTTTGAGGTCATTGAAGCACATTATCTTTTCGATATTGCATACGATGATATTGATGTAGTTCTGCATAAGGAAAGCGTGATTCACTCTATGATTCAATTTTGCGATCATGCCATTTTAGCACAGTTGGGAACTGCGGATATGCGTCTGCCGATTCAGTATGCCTTGTCTTATCCAAAGCGTTTAGCAATGCTTGATGCAAAGCCTTTTTGTTTTTGGGATTATCCGCAGCTGCATTTTGCGAAACCCGATGAACATTTTTATCCATTGTTAAAGCTTGCTTACGAAGTAGGACGCAAGGGAGGCAATTTGGGTGCTGTTTTAAATGGGGCTGATGAAGAAGCAGTTGCTTTATTCTTGAAGGAAGAAATTGCATTTTTAGATATTGAACGCTTAGTTAAGGCAGCTGTCGAGCATGCCGATTATATTAGTGATCCTACACTCGATGATGTAATCGAGGCAGATCGCTATGCAAGAGAATTTGTCAGAGAAATGGCAAAAGGAGGTCCTGTTTCTGCATGAGTGTAATTGTTAGTTTGATTTATTTTATTTTAATTTTGAGTGTCATTGTTATCGTTCATGAGTTCGGTCATCTTATAGCCGCTAAAAAATTCGGGGTGTATTGCAAAGAATTTTCGATAGGAATGGGGCCGGTCATTTGGAAACGACAAAAGGGTGAAACACAATGGTCTATTCGTGCACTTCCTATTGGCGGATTTGTTGCTATGGCTGGTGAAGATGAAGAAGGCGAAGAAGAAAAGTTAGAGATCCCTTTTGAACGAACGATTCCGGGAATAAAAAAATGGAAACAAATTGTTGTCATGGCAGCAGGGGCAATCATGAATGTCTTGCTTGCATGGGTGCTTTTTATCGGCGTTAGTGCTTATCAAGGACAAGTTGTTATTGATAAGGGGGCAGTTGTAGGAGATACGGCTGTCGGACAACCGGCAGAGAAAGCGGGTATTCAAAAAGGTGATGTAATCGTAGAAATCAGTCAAGGGGATACACACGAAACGATTAACTCTTGGACGGACGTTTCCAGCTTTTTGTTATATAATCAAGGAGAGGTTACTTTGACGATTGAGCGTGATGGTAATCGAATGCAGGTTGCGCTTACACCTTATCAAGATAAAGAAACCGGTGGTTATTTGCTTGGTGTTACACAAGGGGCGGGTAGCTATGAGGTAAAGGATATATCTTTTTTAGAGGCTGTTAAATACGGAACACTGGAAATGTTTGATGGTATGACGACAATCTTTGAATCTCTTGGTAAACTGCTTCAAGGAATCGGCTTGAATAACTTAAGTGGACCGGTTGGCATTTATAAGGCAACTGCGGAAATAACACAGCAGGGGTGGATTTCAACCATTGCCTTTACGGCATTGCTATCTGTGAATGTGGGGATCTTCAATTTGCTTCCAATTCCGATTTTGGACGGTGGACGTATCCTTATTCTTGTTCTTGAAACTATCACGCGTCGCAAGTTCAGTGAAAAAACACAAACTGCCATAATGATGGTTGGCTTGTTTATGCTGATTGGCTTGATGGTATTCGCAACATGGAATGATCTTGTTCGTCTTTTTATGTAAGAGTATAAAAAGAAGCTTTGTATGAGGAATGTATATTTCCATACAGAGCTTTTTTGACGTAAGGAAGGTTATCTACAAATTGGAATTGTATATGTGTAAATATCAAATACTTGTTATTTTAAGTTTTTCTGCTTTTAACAAGACATGATTGAAAATTGTAATAAAATAATTTGATAAATCGGTTATAGTATCGCTGATAGTTGTTTCCCACGGTGGTTGGGCAGATGAATTTTGAATATCCCTTACTACTTTATCGAAAGAGTATTTTGTTAATCCTTGTTTTATCTGCCTCAATTTATTGATTGCTACAGGAATATGAGAACTGTTTAACTCACTTAAATACAATTCGTTCATAATGATTGAGAATTTAGTTCCCCATTTTTCGTTTTTCAAATTATAAGCAACTGTTGAAAAAAAGAAAATAAAAAATCTGCACTTCCTATTTGAAAGCAATAATACTTTACTTTAAAACCAACCATAGCGCTTTCTCCCTATACTTTACGCCATTTTAACTACGCAACTTTCACTTTATCACTATCTTGGTTAAAAATCAGGTAGTCATTTTTATCGGAATATTTTATGGAATTGATATGTTTTCTATAAGTCATCATATAAGACTCTTTCATTTGTTGTAACTTTTCTGCATAAAAAAACAGAACCGTAGTTCTGTCCTTTTCATAATTAGTTAGCTGAAATAGAATGAACAGCCTTAGCTAAACGTGATTTTTGACGGATTGCATAGTTTTTGTGATGAATCCCTTTAGCAACTGCTTTATCTAATTTAGAGTTTGCATTGTTAAGTGCAGCAACAGCAGCAGTAGCATCGTTTGCTTCAACAGCAGCTAATACAGCCTTGATAGAAGTTTTCAGTGCAGATTTCTGAGCGCTTACCATCATATGTCTCTTGTTATTTGTTTTTACACGTTTTTTCTGTGATTGGATCTGTGGCATATTGCACCTCCTAGTCTTTAATTGCCATTAAATTATAGCAAAAACAATTATAAAAAGCAATAATAACTATATAAAAATCCATACTAAACCTGAGGTGTGAATATGAAAAAAGGATATACCGTACGTTCGGATTTTGCAGATGAATTTATAACTAAGGATATTCATTCGAAAACGTATGAACATGTTGAAAAAGTAAATGACTATATTCAAATGAATACAATTCATGTTTTAAGTGATGAAAATGAATTAGGAAAAGCGAAGGGGGATTATGTTTCTATTGAAAGTCAAAGCATCAATGATCGAATTGCCCGAGAGTATATGATTGAAGCTTTGTATGAAAGTCTTATAGATATGCAAATGAAGATGAATTTAGAACCGCATAAAATTTTGGTTGTCGGACTAGGAAATCGCTTTATTACCTCTGATGCACTCGGACCTAGAGTGGCATCGAATGTTTTGGTAACCTCCCATTTGTATCGCTTGCAGAGCACTAAAAAATGGAAGGGAACAAAAAATGTAGCGGTTTTACAACCGGGAGTGATGGGACAGACAGGATTGGAAACCTTTACGATTATCAAAAGTGTTGCGGAAGCTTTTGAGCCTGATCTCATTGTAGCAATCGACGCATTGGCAACTAGAAATATTGCACGTATCAATCGTGTGGTTCAGATCAATAACACCGGTATTCAGCCGGGAAGTGGAGTTGGAAATCATCGGCATGCTTTGAGTTATGAAACCTTAAAAGTACCCTTGATCGCCATTGGCGTCGCCACGGTAACAAGCATCGGAGCTATTTTGACAGAGGCTTTGGAGAATAGCGGTATAGATAGTAAGGAGCTTTTTGAGCATTTCCAAGAAACTACAAGACTAGAGCTTGTCGTTACTCCGAAATCCATGGACGATGAATTGAAGCATTTGGTGTATGTTGTTTCACAAGGACTAAACCGATTTCTACACCCCGATTTTGTAAATTTATAAGTCGTTTTTTGTCAAATGCTTTATACATGCTATTTGCATCACCTTCATACACTGTATAAGGAGGTGCTTTTTTTATGAAAACATCAATAAAAATTACTGCTAAGCTGCTGATGCTTTGTCTTTTCCTGTTGTTTACTCCATTTGTTCATGGTCTGAAGCAAAGCTTAGAAGCCTCAAGTGATTGGCTGCAATCTCTTGTTTACAGACAAAGAACATATACACAAAATATGCATTTAAAGGAAAGCTTAAACATTCTTTCATATAATACGAATATAACCTTACCTAAGGAAGAAATTTCCGTAGAAACCACAAAAGAGCACCCAAGTGTTGTCCCCAATACAGCAGTACCATCAACTAAACAGCAGAAAAAAATATATATTTACAATACCCATCAATCAGAAGCTTATCAAGATGGAAAAACGGTATTGGACGCTGCTCTCATTCTCGGTAAAAAGCTAGAAGAAAAAGGATATAAGGTAGTGGTGGAAACCAATGACTTTATTGCTTATATGCGAAGTCAAGGCTGGGATTATAATAGCTCCTATAAGGTTTCTTATAAATATTTAAACGATGCTTTGGTAAATTACGGAGGCTTTGATTTAGTGATTGATTTTCATCGTGATAGTGTACCACGTTCAGCAAGCGTTTTAACCTACAACAATAAGAATTATGCAAAGACCATGATGGTGGTTGGCGGATTGGGGAAAAATGCACAAAGTGCAACGGCTGTTTCTACGACACTAACCGACATAATCAACACTAAGGTGAATGGTATGATGAAGTCTGTAATGATACGAGAGGCATATTATAACCAAGAGGTACATGAGAATATTGTGCTAATGGAGGTCGGCTCAGATGCCAATACCTTTTCGGAAGTTCAAAACAGTATTGATGTTTTGGCGGAAGGGATTGATGAGTTGTTGAAAGGAGAAGATCGATGAAGCGGTTTTTAGCAGATGCGGTACTGGTTTTCATCTTAATTTCTATCGGTTCGTATATGTTGGAGAAAGATGAACGTAGCGGATATAATCAATTAGAATTAGAAAAGGATCGCTTTGAAGAAAGTATCGCTAAAGAAAAGAATTTACCTATCCATCAGCGAAAGGTCGTCTTGAATGATATTGAAGAAAATAAGGCGGGGCAATTCGCTAAAACAAGCAGTGAGCTAGTGATTGACGTAATGGAGGGTGGGGTAAAGCTGTTTTCGGCTATCTTTGGCAGCATTACAAAATAGATGTATTTTTATAGGGAGTATGCTATAATTTCAGCGAGGTGAAGTACCATGAAGAAAGTAAATATATTGTTTATGGGTACTCCAGAGATTGCGGTGGCAATGCTTTCGCGTCTGTTGGAGGATAAATATCGTATTGTAGGTGTGGTAACACAGCCGGATAAAAAAATCGGAAGAAAGCAGCTTTTGACAATGCCGCCGGTGAAAGAATTGGCATTGGCACATGATATACCGGTATATCAGCCCGGTTCCATCAAGGAGGAATATGAACAGCTGATGGAACTGGATATTGATGTATTGATTACCTGTGCGTATGGACAATTCATTCCCAAAGCACTTTTAGAGTATCCGAAATTCGGAAGCTTTAATGTGCATACCAGTCTTTTGCCAAAGCTTCGTGGCGGTGCTCCGATTCATAGAGCAATTATGACAGGAGAATCTTTCAGTGGTGTTTCGATTCAGCGTATGGTAGCGAAAATGGACGCCGGTGCAGTATGTGCGCAACAAAAAGTGGAGATTACACAAGAGGACACTATGGGTACCTTATATGATAAATTGGCACAGGTCGGAGCGGATTTATTAGCAAAAACACTTCCGAAAATTATAAACAACGAAGCTTGCTTTGTAGAACAAAGGGAAGAGGAGGCAACCTTTGCTTACAATATTACAAAGGAAGAGGAGCTTGTTGATTTTGAATGTGATGTTCAAACGGTTTATAACCATATTCGTGCTTTGATTCCACAGCCCTGCGCATATGCGTATGTGCATCAAAAGAAATTAAAGTTTCATAAGGCTCGTATGATACGTGATAATCAGCCTCATGTTTGCGGACAAATCGAAGGATTGATAGATCAGGGGATTGCGATTGGAGCAATGAACGGTTATGTTCTCATTGATGAGCTGCAAATGGAGGGGAAGGCTAAAACAGATGCAAAGAGTTTTTATAACGGTATTGGAAAAAATTTAATCGGCTATATTATAAATAGTGAACAATAAAAAAAGCAGAAAAGATTCCTGCTTTTTTTATTATCGGAAAGCTCTCTCATTCTTTCCAAAATAACTTTATCACTGTGCTTGCTTGAAGTCAAGAAACATTCTTGCATTTGTCTGTTTTCTACGATTCGAAAATGCCGTATTTCAAGCTGTTTTTGTATAATTTTTAATATTTATATGTTTTTTAGAATTTCTTTGTTATAATATGTAGGTTATTAGGAGCGTGAAGCAAATGGATCAAAAACATATACGTAATTTTTCGATTATCGCCCATATCGACCATGGAAAATCTACCTTGGCTGACCGTATTCTTGAAATTACGGAAACCGTAGAACAACGAGAGATGAAGGAACAGCTATTGGATAGTATGGATCTTGAGCGCGAACGTGGAATTACGATTAAGTTAAATGCAGTGCAGTTAAAATATACGGCATTGAATGGGGAGGATTATATTTTTCATTTAATTGATACACCGGGACATGTCGATTTTACTTATGAGGTTTCCCGTTCGCTTGCAGCTTGTGAGGGAGCTGTGTTGGTCGTTGATGCGGCACAGGGAATTGAGGCGCAGACCTTAGCAAATGTGTATTTAGCACTCGACAATGAGTTGGAAATCGTGCCGGTTATCAATAAGATTGATTTACCTAGTGCACAGCCAGATGTCGTACGTCAGGAAATTGAAGATGTGATTGGCTTGGAGGCAGAGGATTGTCCGCTGATTTCCGCCAAAAACGGTTTGAATATCCGTGATGTGTTGGAGGCAGTAGTAGAACGTGTACCGGCACCAAGTGGAGATATCAATGCTCCATTGCAGGCTTTGGTATTTGATTCTTTGTACGATGCATATCGTGGTGTTGTTGCCTTTGTGCGAGTAAAGGAAGGCAATATACGTGTAGGGGATAAGATTCGTTTTATGGCAACCGGTGCCGAATACGAGGTACTAGAGGTAGGGATTCGAAATCCAAAGGAAGTAAAAAAAGATATGTTGGAATGCGGAGAGGTCGGCTGGCTTTGTGCGTCTATTAAATCAATTCGCGATGTACGTGTCGGTGATACGATTACTTCTGCTGCACGTCCGGCACAAAATCCACTTGTAGGCTATCGTGAAATGAACCCAATGGTCTATTGTGGACTATATCCAATTGATTCTGCCAAATATAATGATTTGCGTGATGCCTTGGAAAAGCTTCAGTTAAACGATGCGTCTTTACAGTTTGAGGCAGAAACCTCTCAAGCCTTAGGCTTTGGTTTTCGCTGTGGCTTTTTAGGACTTTTGCACATGGACGTTGTACAAGAGAGAATCGAGCGTGAATATCATATTGATTTGATTGCGACTGCCCCAAGTGTTGTATATCATGTTTATACAACCGATGGAAATATGCAGCATATTGAAAATCCTTCCATGATGCCGGAGGTTCAGAAAATCGATCACATTGAAGAACCGTTTGTGCGTGCAAGCATTATGACACCGAATGAATATGTTGGAGCAATCATGGAGCTTTGTCAGCGTAAGCGTGGAAATTATAAGGATATGATCTATATTGATGCCAATCGTATGAATGTAGTGTATGAGCTTCCGTTGGGAGAAATCGTTTTTGATTTTTTTGATAAATTGAAATCTTGTACGAAGGGATATGCGTCATTTGATTATGAATTGATCGGATATCAAACGAATAAATTGTCAAAGATGGATATTTTATTAAATGGAGAAATTGTCGATGCCTTAAGTGCAATCGTACATCGCGATTTTGCCTATCCGCGCGGACGTGCGATTTGCGAAAAGCTGAAGAAGCTGATTCCAAAGCAGCAGTTTGAAATCCCGATTCAAGCGGCTATCAATGGTAAGATCATAGCACGTGCAGATATTAAATCCTTGCGTAAAAATGTTCTTGCCAAGTGCTATGGCGGAGATATTTCACGTAAAAAGAAACTGTTGGAAAAGCAAAAGGAAGGAAAGAAGCGTATGAAGGCAGTTGGTAGCGTGGAAGTCCCACAAGAAGCGTTTATGGCTGTTTTATCTATGGACGATGATGAAAAGTAGAGTGTGCCTCTACTTTTTTTGTCGGTTTTTGACATTGTTTAGCGAATGAACGGGAATTGTCTTTTTTTCGTGCTATACTCATCAAGAGGTGTTATGTGTGGAGCTAATCGAACGATTTACGGAAGAAAAGTATTATAGCTTACAGGAGCTATATAAGGAATACAATGCTACGATTGCCAATGCGATGTGGAAGGAAATCACAGCATATCGCAAGGGTTTTCAAATGTGTTTTTCTTTTTTCTCGACATCTGTGTTTATCGTATTATGTAAGCAGGTTATGATGAAAACCATTTTAGCTGAGGAAAGCTTCATGCGTTTTTTATTAACAGCAGCAGATGATGTTGCTTTGTCCAAAAGCGAACAACTGCTTTATGAGTTACATTTAGATTATGAAAATGTGGAAGAACTACGCTATGCTTGTAATTTATTGGGAATGGATCATGTGTTGGAATGCCTTACTCTTTTGACGATGGAGATACCTTTTTTATTACGCGTGTTTTTGATCCTTCAATCGGATTTTCAATATAAGGAGCAGCTGTTGTTTCTAGCCTGTAACAAGCAGCATAACCTTTCAATCCTACCTATTTTGCTTACCTTATCGCTTCCAATGACATCAAAAAAGGATAAAACAAGGGATTATTTGACATTTCTTGCAGATTTTGACTTGCAAATAAAGCAAGCCATGGTATCATGTAACCATAGCGATAGCTGCTATTGTGAGCTATCAGCAGCGGCATTGGGACAGCGCTATCCGGATATCAGCCAACAGGCTTTGCAATTTTTTGTAGCACATCGTAAGACGAATCACTATTATACCATTGCACAATATATGGAGGTATGTGATGTCTGCTATGAAACAGCACGTAAGAGCATGGAGCGTTTTGTCGCAATGCAATGGTATAATAAACGAAAAATGGGAAAGAAATTCGTTTATTATATTCGTAAGCAATAAAAGGGGGAAGGGACACATAGGTGTCAAAGGGTATGAGCAATGTATATTTACGCATGCATAATTTTATACGTATGAAGGAATTGATGGATTGTCTTGAACAATATAACGATCTACATATTATCGGTATATCGAGTGATGGCACATTGGATTTTCAATGCCTGCAAGCGAAACAGGTTGATGTTTTGGTAATTGAAGTCGATCATTGTCTGCATGAATTTCAACAGCTTTTGAAAAACTATGAAGCATTTATAAGGGTACATAGAATGCAAATTTTGCCATTGTTTCAAGAATTAAGCAATGAGGCGATTAGGTTGCTGTTACAATATGAATTAAGTAGCTTTTTGGTAGAGCCGATTACAAGTGAAATGATTGTATCTGCGCTTCGCAAAGAGAGCAGGGTACAAGCTTTTGAAGATAAGGTATGTTGGAGTCCGGATATTTTCGCAACCAATGTATTGTTGGAACTTGGATTACCGATGCATTTGTATGGCTTTGCATATATCAAAAGCTGTGCTGAGCTATTATTAGAGGAAGCGGATCGGTTGCATACCCAAATGCAGGAGGTTTATGAGGCCTGTGCGAGAAAATATGAAACAACTTCTTCGAGTGTAGAAAAATGTATTCGTACAGCGATCAATTACGCATATCGAAGACAACCGGAGAAAATTTGTATTTATAATGATAAGCCGACAAGTTCACAGATTATTTTGTTTGTAAGTGAGCGGTTGCGTTTGTATCACAGAAGGTAGGTAAGATGTTATGAGCTTTGTTTATGTCCATGTTCCGTTTTGTAAAACGATTTGCAGCTATTGTGATTTTGTACGCTGTGGCTATCATCAAGGCTTAGCGGATAAATGGCTGCAAGCAATACAAAAAGAAATCAAAGAAAAGCTAAGAAATGAAAAGATCACAACCCTGTATTTAGGGGGAGGAACACCGACTAGTTTGACAATCGCACAAATGGAAGTCTTATTGGAGTGTTTAGGGGAGTATAGCGCTGATGTTGAGGAATATACAGTAGAAGCCAATGTAGAATCATTAGATGATTCCATGTTGGATCTGCTTGCTGGATATGGAGTGAATCGCATTTCACTAGGTGTGCAATCGATTGATGCTACACTTATCAAACGTATGAATCGCCATCATGATAAGCAAATGGTGATTGATACGATTCAACGAATTCATCATCAAGGTATTCATAACATTTCCTGTGATTTGATTTATGGTCTGCCTGCCCAAACACCTGCGCTGTGGCAAGAGGATTTGCGAGTGCTTTGCGAACAGGATATTCAGCATATTTCGCTTTATGCTTTAACGATCGAAGAACATAGTGCCTTTGGTAGAGAAAAAGTAGCGGCGATGGAAGAAGATGAGGAAGCAGATTTTTATGAAGCAGCTATTACGTATTTGCAATCGCAGGGTTTTGAACAATATGAAATTAGTAATTTTGCACGTCATAAGCACTATTCAAAGCATAATCAAGCGTACTGGCACTACGAGGATTTTATCGGGATTGGCTGTGGTGCCAGTGGTAAACAAAAGCATGCACGCTATGATAATACACGTAATTTAGAAACCTATCTTCGACAAGGTCCATCGCCTTCCTATATTGCCTTAACAAGTAAAGACGAGCGTTTTGAGATGATTATGATGGGATTGCGCTTGACGCAAGGAATTTCACTTTCAAAATTTTCTAAACGTTTTGGCTGTGAACTGCTTTCCTGTTATGAAAATGCCGTTCAAAAAAATATAAGACTAGGCTTATTGCGTATGGAAAATGGTTTTATAAAAGCAACCGATAAAGGCTTGCATGTATTAAATAGCGTACTTTTGGATTTTATGGAAGGCTAAGCGTTTGCGATAAGAAAAAGAAGGCAGCTTTTTGCTTACTTGCAATCATGTATAAATTTCTTTATAATGATTGAGGATAAAACAATTGAAGTAGAGGGAAAAACTATATGGAATTTCATATTCAAAAGCAAGAACAGAAATATCTCATTAAGGAAGATGGAAGAATTGTATTTTACGGGGATTATGAAATCGAGGAAAAACTGATTTCTTTGTATTTGCGCAATATTTACGGTGATGAAGCGATTGGCTTGTATCAGGTAAAAAAATGGTATACCGGAATTTTTCCGAAGCTTTCTCAAGCCTATACGATTTATGAGCAGGAAAATAAATTAGGGGAGCTTCAAAATGCCTCTAAAGGTATTCGACTTATGGAATATCAAGGTGTTACGTATCGTTTCTATGGTGGAGTTCATGGATCTTCTTATGAAATGCTTTGTTACGAACGTAATCGGCTTTGTGCGAAAATGCTTTTCGACGATGAGGTTACGGTAGAGTTTTATAATTCAAGTATGGGTGCCTTGTTTGCTGCACTCGCTGTCTTATGTAAAGAATTTCGTTTGTATGAGGGGTTATCTCAAACAGCTTTTATGGAAAAACTGCGTACGATAAAGGAATAAAATAGGTATAAAAAAGCATCTTACAGGCTATACTGAAACAGGTGATTTCATGGAGCTTGCAGATGCTTTTCTTTTATGGCAAGATATCGGTTTACTGCTGTATGCCACATTAAAGGCTTTTTTGCCATTACCTTCTTTAGAAGTCATGCTTGTACCACTTTGCTTAAGTCAGCCATCACATTGGATTCTTTATTCCTTAGAGGGAGCACTTGGAACATGCGTAGGCGGTATGATCGGATATGCTATCAGCTATCGTTACGGCCGACGGGCATTGCGTCATTTGGCAAATGAAAAGGAAATGAACAAAGGGGAAGAGTTAATGCAACGTTATGGTTTATGGGCGGTATTTATCGGAGGAATTACACCGATACCGGATTTTTTGTTAGCTTATTTAGCAGGCTTATCTCGTATGAATTTGTGGAGATTTTCACTTTGTGATGGATTGGCAAGACTTTTGCGAAGTTTGCTTGTATGTTACATGTTCAATCGTTTAGGTATATTGCTGGATTTCGATCAAATCGGAATATGGCTTTCTGTCTTGGTTGTAGTATGGCTTTTGCTACGGTATTTTAAACAGAAACGTGATAGTCATTCAAAAGATGAATAAAATAAGGGAGAATACGATCGTTTGAAAGCTTTTCCGGGTGCCATTGAACAGCGATGATCGGATAGGTTGTATGATAAATGGCTTCCATGATGCCATCTTCACTTGTTCCACAACAGATGAGTTGTTTGCCAAGCGAATGGACGGCTTGATGATGGAAACTATTTACCGTAATATTGGTTGCATATAATTTTGATAAAAAGCCGTTTTTAGAAATTTGTAATGAGTGGGTATCGTTTGAAGCATGCGTAGCTTTGTCGATATCCTGATGGAGCGTGCCGTGAAAATAAACGTTTAATAACTGCATTCCCCGACAGATCCCCAAGATCGGCTTTTTCTGTTTCATGAATGCATCAATGCAGCAAAAATCAAAGTGATCCATCGGATAAGGATAAAGCTTAGCGGTGCTGGATTGTTCCTCTTGCCAATAGCCAGAGGAAATATCATAGCCACCGGGAACAATAAGTCCATGACATATTTCTTGTGCGTAGGAAAGAGAGGCATAATCACAAATCGGAAAGATTATGGCATTAAGCTTTTGCAGGGCGGTTATATAGGCTTCATTTACAAACCATTTTTCACATTGTTCAAAGCTTTCCTTCCGCATGATAATACCAATTATTTTCATAGTTTCACCCTAGTGTATACTATGCTTAAAAAGAAAAAAAGCTACTTTTTTAATAGCTTTCCTTGCCAAGTATTTCTACGCTTCATTTCTTTGTCGATTTCATTAAGGACAACGACTTTTTTAAGTGTCCAATCTGGAGTGATCAAAGCTTCCTTTACGCCATCTCCGGTTAAACGCTGAATTACGATATGAGCAGGTATTCTTTCCAACTGCTTAATTACGATATCAACATATTCTTCTCTTGTTAGAACAGGAAAGGGAGAGGTAAGGTATTCTTCAGCCAATTTGGTGTTTTCCATGATATGAAGCATGTGGATTTTTACGGCATGAATAGGAAGCAGACCGACTGCACTAGCCGTTTCCAGCATCATTTTTTCACTTTCATTGGGTAATGAATTGATGAGGTGAACACAGATTTTAAGATCGGTGTCCTTTAATAATGCAATAGCATCTAAGAACTGTTGGTAGGTATGTCCTCGATTGATACGCTTAGCAGTGCTATCGTGAATGCTTTGTAACCCTAATTCGATCCAAATTTCCTTCTCTTTTGTCAGGCTTTGGAGATAGGTGATTTTTTCCTCATCTAAGCAATCGGCACGTGTGGCAATGCTGATTGCACAAATATCCTTTCGAGCCGCAAAGGGATCGAAAGTAGCCTTTAAAACATCGCAAGGAGCATAGGTATTGGAATACGCCTGAAAGTAGGCAATGGATTTTCCATTCGGCCATTTTTTCAGCATCATTTCCTGTCCCTTTGTGAATTGAATAGCTAAATCATCATGAATGTTACCGGCATATTCTCCGCTGCCCAGTGCTCCACAAAAGCTGCACCCACCAACACCGCAGGTCCCATCTCGATTGGGACAGGAAAAATTGGCATTTAAGGCAACTTTAAAAACTTTGCTGTGAAAGCGATGCTTTAAATAATAATTCCAGGTGTGATAACGCTTGTTATCATCGCTGTATGGAAATGGATTTTGATATGTCATAAGTATCACCGTTGCTATTTTAGCATTTTCTTATATTTATTTCGAGTAGCTATTTATTTTTTTACAACATTATGAGATAATCATTACTCGAAAGGTTAGGGATTTTATGATTGCTGAGAGAACAATTAAACAATGTAAAAAGTATCCTCTTACATATACTCTTGTGATCAAACAGGTGAAAAATATAAATATGCGAATTGCTCATAATGGGGAGGTTATCGTAAGTGCAAACCCGTTTGTACCAATGGAAAAGATCGATGAATTTGTTTCGCAAAAAGCGGCATGGATTCTAGCGCATCAAAAACAGATGGAGCAGCGGCAAGGCTATTGTGAAATGAATGAGCATCAGCTGATGCTGTTCGGTAATTCCTTGCGTATTAAAACAAGCGTTGCCAAATATAACCATGTAAGTTATGATAAAACAACCTTATATGTGCAGCATAAGGAGGGTGCTGATGTAGAGCGTGTCATTCGTCGTTTTTTGGATAAATTATGCAAAGATGTATTTTTGGACGTTGCACAGCTCACGCACCGCACTTTAAAGGAGTATCAGTTGGAATTTCCGCAGATTAAGCTGCGGGATATGAAAAGTCGCTGGGGAACATGCACGCCGGCGAAAAATCAAATTACGCTGAATAAGCGTTTGATTCATTATCCTTTTGAATTTATCGAATATGTAGTGCTGCATGAATTTGTACATTTTATTCAGCCAAATCATTCAAAGGCGTTCTATCATGTGATTGAGAATTACATGCCGGATTATAAACAGCGAATGGAATTAATCAATCATTAGAGTGGAGGGTCTTCACTCTTTTTTTGTTGAAAGGGGATTTTATATGGAAGCAGTTGAGAAAAAACAGAACGATATGACCAGTGGTGTTATTTGGAAGCATATCATTTATTTTGCAATGCCGTTGTTTTTGGGAAATTTATTTCAACAGTTGTATAATACAGCGGATTCCTTGATTGTTGGTAATTTCTTAGGCAGCAATGCTCTTGCTGCTGTAAGTTCATCAGGAAATTTGATTTTTTTAATGATCGGATTTTTTAATGGGATTGCGTTAGGTGCGGGAGTTGTGATTGCACGCTATTTTGGTGCTCGCCAATACGATAAGCTACAGGACGCAATGCATACAACCGTTGCGTTTGGCTTGGTTACCAGTGTGGTATTGACAATTCTTGGTGTTTGGAGTGCTCCATGGCTTTTGGAGCTAATGGATACGCCGCTCAATGTCATGCCGGAGTCTGTAAGCTATTTTCGTGTCTATTTCATGGGAAGTCTTGGTATGGTCATGTATAATATTTTTGTCGGTATTTTACAAGCGGTCGGAGACAGTAAGCACCCTTTGTATTACTTGGTAATTTCAAGTATTGTAAATATTATCTTGGATATTTTGTTTGTTGCGGTTTTCCATTGGGGTGTAGGAGCTGCTGCATTAGCAACCATTCTATCGCAATTTGTCAGTGCTTTTCTATGTATGGTTCAGCTGCTGCGTAGCAAAAGCGTGTATCGTATGGAATTAGCAAAGATTCGTTTTCATAAAGATGCCATGAAACTGATTATACGCTATGGGCTTCCAAGCGGTTTACAAAATTCAATCATTGCGATTGCCAATGTTGTAGTGCAGTCGAATATCAATGCATTTGGTGAAATGGCTATGGCCGGTTGCGGTGCTTTTTCGAAAATTGAAGGTTTTGCTTTTTTACCGGTAACTAGCTTTACCATGGCACTTACGACTTTTGTAGGTCAAAATTTAGGAGCATCACAATATGAGCGTACACGCAAGGGTGCAAAATTCGGAATTCTTTGTTCAATGATCTTAGCGGAAATCATCGGCATATTGATTTTTATCTTTGCCCCGGTATTGATTGCGGCTTTCAACAATGAACCACAGGTAGTGTTTTATGGTACGCAGCGTGCAAGGTATGCAGCCTTATTTTTCTGTCTGCTATCCTATTCTCACTGTGTATCTGCTATTTTGCGTGGGGCAGGAAAGTCTATGGTTCCAATGCTTGTTATGTTGGTCTGCTGGTGTTTGATTCGTGTTTCCTTCTTAGAAATCGTAGGTGCGTTCTATCCGCATATTGATATCGTATATTGGGTATATCCGCTTACTTGGACATTAAGCTCGATTGTATTTTTCATTTATTATCAAAAAGCCGATTGGCTGCATGGATTCGGTGGTCGGGCATAATAAAAGGGGCTGTGACGAGTAAGAGAAATTAGTATTTCTCTGAAAATCACAGCCTTTCTCTATTCGAATCATTGGATAACCCTTAATTTTGGGTA
>OBXO01000349.1_pt1 | contig 42785 bp, 30 predicted proteins | sample 1501431 | NCBI WGS metagenome assembly OBXO01 (sample SAMEA2580163, study PRJEB22360) | human gut metagenome | biome: human gut; feature: human-associated habitat; material: faeces | place: Denmark | collected 2008/2010 | reverse complement strand
TCCCGGCGAAAACCTGGCCTTGGGGCGTAGGGGAAGATAAAGTCTGCGGATGCCGTTGAAATCCATCGCTGATTAGCGAGGTCCCTTACGAGCTTAGCAGCGCGATGCATTTCACAGAGCGGGAGTGTGCTCCGCAGACTTTATCTTCGCCCGAAGTCCCAAACCACGACAATCCTCCACCGGGACGAAAGACTCATATACACACCTCACCACCCCGTCCGCTGGCCGTACCGGCGGCGTCCTCACCTGCTTAACTAAATCTCCAACAACATGAGATTCAGGCTGAACTGTTACACTGCGTTTTAATCCCGCCGCACTGTGCGGACGGGGTGATATAATGCTAACAAAGGACGTGACAACCCTTATAAAATATGGTACAGTTATTCTTGTGAAAACCCCCGTAAGGGGAGCTGAATATAAGATGAAAGGCAGTTGTTCGGAAAACAGTGTCTCTCCGGGATTACCGGATGGCTGCAAACATTATACGTATGGAGGAATGGAAGATGGAAAGACTGATTGGTACGGTTTCCAGAGGCGTTCGCGCCCCGATTATCAGGCAGGGTGACGATCTGGTTCAGATTGTGGCCGATTCTGTACTGAAAGCAGCAGAGAGTGAGGGCTTTGAGCTTCGCGATAAAGATGTAGTGGCTGTGACTGAGGCCGTTGTGGCCAGGGCGCAGGGAAACTACGCAACCATAGAGCAGATTGCCAAAGATGTGCATGACAGAGTGGGAGATGATACGGTAGGCATTATATTCCCGATTCTCAGCAGAAACCGTTTTTCCATTTGCTTAAAAGGAATCGCTATGGGCTGCAAAAAGGTGGTTCTGATGCTCAGCTATCCGTCTGATGAAGTGGGAAACCATCTGATTACCCCGGAACAGCTTGACGAGAGCGGAGTAAATCCCTGGAGCGATGTGCTGTCGGAGGAAAGGTACCGCGAACTGTTCGGCTACAGAAAACACCAGTTTACCGGTGTGGATTATGTGGAATACTATAAGAAACTGATTGAGGATGCCGGAGCAGAGGTGAGCATCATCTTTGCCAACAATCCGAAAGCGATTCTTGATTATACAAAGACTGTGTTAAACTGTGATATCCATACAAGGGCCAGAACGAAAAAGCTGCTGTTAAACTCAGGGGCCGAAACGGTTATCTCCCTGGATGAGATCCTGACAAAGAGTGTGGATGGAAGCGGTTACAATGACAGCTACGGCCTTCTCGGTTCCAACAAGGCGACGGAAGAGTCCGTGAAGCTTTTTCCGATTAACTGCGGCGAGTTTGTACGCAATGTACAGAAAAAGCTGATGGATAGCACTGGTAAACATATAGAAGTCATGGTTTATGGCGACGGCGCATTCAAAGATCCGGTAGGAAAGATCTGGGAACTGGCGGATCCGGTAGTGTCCCCGGCTTATACAGACGGGCTTGAGGGAACGCCGAATGAAGTGAAGTTAAAATATCTGGCGGACAACGATTTTGCAGATTTATCCGGCGAAGAGCTGAAGAGCGCAATTTCAGATTATATAAGGGAAAAGGATGAGAAGGCGGAAAATTTGACAGGAAATATGGTTTCCCAGGGAACTACGCCGAGAAGGCTTACGGATCTCATCGGTTCTCTCTGCGACCTGACATCGGGAAGCGGCGACAAGGGTACGCCGATAGTTCTGATTCAGGGCTATTTTGATAATTATACAAAATAGACAATTAACGAACTATCCGGGAGGTAGTTATGGCACAGACGATAACAGACTTTAAGTCATTTCTGGAAGATGCAAAAGAGGCGGTGACGGAGCTTTCTGATTTCACAAAGAAAGAAGAACAGCTCAGGATGGAGGAGCTACGGCTGGAAAAATCTCTGGAGGCGGAGCAGAAGGCAGTTCAGGATGCCATCGGCATGACTGTGAAGAAACGTCGCGAAGAGATGGAGAGCAGTTATGACTCGGAGATAGGAAAACTCCAGGAAAAGCTGAAGAAAATCAGGGCGCGCAGGGAAAAGGCAAAAAACCAGGGAATGAAGGACCGCATAAAGGAAGAGACGGTGGAGCTCCATGAGCATAACAGGGAGCTGAGAGTCAGGATGAAGACACTGTTCCAGTCTCAGAGGGTGCCCTCCTTTTGTCAGAGCGGATTTTATTATGCCCTCTATTTTCCCAGGGGGTTCAGGGAGATTATTACCTTCCTTCTGACATTCGCAGTCTGTTTTCTCCTGGTTCCGTATGGAGTATATTCCATGCTTCCCGACAAAAAGACGCTGTATCTGGTACTCATTTATGTGGCCGCGATATTTGTCTTCGGCGGGATTTATACGGTTGTCGGAAACGCCACAAAAGGCCGTCATCAGAGTGCGCTGCAGGAAGGACGTTCCATCCGCAGCCTGATTAACTCCAATAATAAAAAAATCCGTGTTATCACGGCTTCTATTAAGAGGGACCGGAACGAGGCAATTTATAATCTGGAGAAATTTGATGATGAGATCGCACAGCTTGAGCAGGAGATGGCCCAGACAATCCGCAAGAAGAAAGAAGCGCTCAATACCTTTGAAAATGTGACGAAAATGATCATTGCCGATGAGATCACCGGGAACAGCAAAGCGAAGATTGAAAGTCTTCAGGCTGCTTATGAGGATGCGGGCAGCCGCCTCAGATATACGGAGACAATTGTTAAAGAAAAGAAGATTTTTATCACGGACACCTATGAAAGCTATGTCGGCAAGGAATTCCTGACGGCAGAAAGGCTGGAGGAGCTTAAACGGATCCTGGAGTCGGGGGAAGCCGGCAATATCAGTGAAGCGATAGAAGTATATAAGAATAGAAATATGTCGAGAAAGTAATATGCGGGGGAGAATATCCCCTGCATATTTTTTACATTGCCTGTTTATAATAGAATTAACTAATAAGACAGGCGGTAGATTATGAAAATTTGGGAATGGAAGACGATTCGGAATGATCAGGAAATTTATTACTATAATGCTTCCCGTAATTTTATTCCGGAGGAATTTGCCGGCCAACTGTTTGAAATGATCCAGGAGGAGAAGGATCGGAAGAACAAGCGGGGAATCGTATTCCTGTGCATTGGAACCGACCGCTCCACGGGAGACAGTCTGGGGCCTCTCATTGGATATAAATTAAATCAAATGAAAATATCAAAGGCTACGGTTTTCGGGACGCTGGAACGTCCGGTACACGCGATGAACCTGGAGAATTACATGGCTGTTCTGAGAACATGCTATCAGGATGATCTGATTGTTGCGGTAGACGCCTCGGTGGGAAACCGGGAGCATGTGGGATATGTAACGCTTGGAAAAGGGGCGCTGAAACCAGGACTTGGCGTGAGCAAGGAGCTGCGTTCGGTCGGGGATATATTCATCACCGGAATTGTGGGAAGCTGCGGCAATTACGATCCCCTTATGCTGCAAAGCGTCAGGCTGTCCGTAGTCATGCAGATGGCGGACTGCATCAGCAGAAGCATCAGTCTTGTCGAAAAGTTCTGGGATAACACAGCCTTTGTTTGACAAGTTTCTCATAGAACCTGTGCTATGATCGCTTAGATTTAATAAAACGATAGCGGGGTGAGTCTATGGGAGAATTATACAATCCATTCCCCAGACTGCCGAAAAATATCAGGCAGATCGGTGACAGGGATGATGTGGTCAAGCTGTACGTGGAAGATTATGTAAATACATATCTGAAACGTCTGTATCCAACGGGCGGACAAGATCTGAGAGTTGGAATTTTACTCGGCAGCACGGAAACTTACGAAGGAGTGCCTTACATTTTTATTGACGGGGCGCTTGAGATGGAAGATGTGACGGCAGCAGGGGAAAAGGTTATTTTTTCCGAAGCCGCCTGGAAGAAAGCATACCAAAGCATAGAAGAAACTTTTCCAAAGAGGACCGTACAGGGGTGGTTTATTTGCGGAGCGCCCGGCTGTATTTTGAGTCCTCTTAATTATTGGAAGCAGCATACCCAGTATTTTGGCGGAAAGAATCAACTGATGTACTTAAACAGCGGAATCGACGGTGAAGAGGCCGCGTACATAACCTCCGACGACGGTTTTTACCGTCTGAAGGGATACAGTGTCTATTACGAGCGCAACCAGATGATGCAGGACTATATGATTCTCCGCAAAGACGTAAGACGCGTGGAAACAGGCGGAGGCGACAGGGTGATCCGCGACTTCCGCCAGAGGATGGAAGGCCGGAAAATGGAGGCCGCGTCCCGCCGTGGCACGATAAAAACGCTGGGGATGCTTTGCAGTGTACTGTCGGTAGCGGTGCTTGCCGGCGGTGTTGTTATGTTTAACAACTACCAGAAAATGCGTGAAATGGAGACGGTCCTGGTTTCCGTACTGCCAAGCGGCGTTAAGGGTCTGGAGAATTATATCGGCAGGGAAGACGATGATAATCTGGTGGTAGAGCAGATTAAAGGGAAAGTGTATCCGACGGAAAAGTCGGCGGAGGAAGCTAAAACAGGGCAGTCTATCCTGAACAGTGGTGAGTCTGTGGAAAAAACGGCGATTCCGGGAAGTGAAACGGCAGGAGAGATGCAGCCGGAGTCAGAGGCACGGGAAACCGCGGGCCAGGAACCGGCATCAGCGCAGAGCCGGGCGCAGGCGGAAGGACAGACCCAGGCAGAACGGCAGAACGGCGCTGGTGATTTGACAGGCGCTCAGACAGACGGACAGGCTCAGACGGGCGGACAAGCCCAGACGGATGGACAGGCCCAGACGGATGGACAGGCCAAGACAGACGGACAGGCTTCCGGAGCAAAGCCGGAAAACGGCGGAGGAAGCGCTTCGTCCCAGAGCGGCGGCACAGGATCGGAGGAGAGCGGGCAGAACGGAAGCGGAGGCAATTCAACGGCAATCAAAGACTATCCGGTGACAAATATGAAACCGGGTAAGACCTATATTATCGGGGATGGTGAAACACTCTACGGAATCTGCTTCAAACTCTACAATAACCTGAATTATCTCGAGGACATCTGCGCCCTGAATAACCTGGATGATGTTAATAAAATCATAGCGGGCCAGGAGTTGGTGCTTCCTGCTCTGGAAGGAGAATAGGTGTGTGACAGTAACACGAAATCTAACCCGGCAAAGTGTATTAAGAAAGAATTTTAATGCGTATCTCCTGAAAATAGTGTATAATTGTTAGCAACCATTGTGGTTACAGGAGATAAACGATGAGTAATATGAACTCGATGGAACGAGAACAAAAAAAGAGGCAGTTAAAACGCCGTATCGTCGAGCCGGGCTCCGCTCCGGGCGGAAGGCCCGGGAAACATCAGGAAGACAATGAGGAAGAAATTGTCCGTAAAGCCGAACGCAAGACACGGCTTAAGAGGTTGCGGCTGATCCTTATCCTGATTATTCTGGCGGCAATACTCGTATTTCTGGCGGTACGCTATGTCCGGGGACACCAGTATATGGAATATACGGTTGCCTGGGAGAAGGAGATTCCTGCCAGTGAAAGCAGTTTTACCGGGTATATGAAATTTGGTGAAAATCTGCTCAAATACAGTAAGGACGGGGCATCTTATATTGACAAGTCGGGTAATGCTGTGTGGTCGTTAAGCTACCAGATGAAGTCACCGGTATGTTATGTGAATGGCAATTTTGCAGTTATAGGAGATCAGCAGGGCAATTCCCTTTATATCTGTGATATTACAGGATTGCAGGGGGAGGCGACAACGCTGCTTCCGATTCTGCGGGTCAGTGTGTCTGCTTACGGGGTGGCGGCCGCCCTGGTGGAGGATAGTACATCGACCTATATCACGTTTTTTAAGAAGGACGGAAGCATGCTGGACTGGAGCATCAAGACGGTTATGTCGAAGAACGGATATCTGATGGATGTATCACTGTCGCCGGAAGGCACACAGGTTATGCTGTCGGACGTATATATCCAGGACAGCACTTTAAAGAACAGAATCGTATTTTATAACTTTTCCGAATTTGGAAAGAGCTATCCGGATCGTCTCGTGGGGGGCTTTGAAGAATTTGGGGAAAGCTTGTGTCCCAGGGTGCGGTTTTTCGACGAAGATCACGCCTGTGCGGTGACGGACAACCAATTGGCCTTTTTCTCTCTGGTGAATGTGACTTCCCCTGAACTGGTTAAGCAGGTGCCGGTGGAAGAGGAGATCCAAAGCGTCGCCTATTCCGACAGCCATGTGGCAATTGTCGTAAACGCCCCGTCAGGTGAATACGACAACAGGCTGGATGTGTATAAGTCGAATGGAACACTTGCTTTCAGCAGGGAATTTACCTATCTGTATCAGAACCTGGATATTGACGGTGATTTTGTATTTTTGTATAATGATAATTCGTGCAAAGTCTATGACATGTCGGGAAGAGAACGCTTCTCCGGCGAGTTTGATTTCACGGTATCCAAAATTACCAGGGGATCACGGTTCAATACCTTAATCATTACAGGCGGAGACAGGATCCGCGAGATCACGTTGAAATAGAAGTCAGGAGGAATTACAAATGAACCAGATTGACAATCTTTCCATTAATTCAATCAGAATTTTGTCCGCAGACGCCATTCAGAAGGCAAATTCAGGCCATCCGGGACTGCCGCTTGGCTGTGCAGCCATCGGTTACGAGGTTTGGGCCAATCAGATGAATCATAATCCGGCCAATCCATGCTGGGCTAACAGGGACCGTTTTGTGTTGTCGGGAGGACACGGCTCCATGCTGCTGTATTCCCTCCTTCATTTATTCGGATACGGCGGACTGTCTAAAGAAGATCTGATGAACTTCAGACAGCTGGGGTCCAGGACACCTGGCCATCCTGAGTTCGGGCATACGGTGGGCGTTGAGGCGACAACCGGGCCGCTGGGAGCCGGAATGGCGATGGCAGTCGGAATGGCAATGGCGGAAGCGCATCTGGAATCTGTATTTAATAAAGACGATTATCCGGTAGTAGATCATTTTACCTATGTATTGGGCGGAGACGGCTGCATGATGGAAGGTATTTCCTCCGAGGCATTTTCACTGGCTGGAACACTGGGACTTTCAAAGCTGATCGTACTCTATGATTCAAATCGAATCTCTATAGAAGGCAGTACGGATATTGCTTTTCGCGAGAATGTGGAAGAGCGTATGCGCGCTTTTGGTTTCCAGACAATTACGGTGGAGAACGGTAATGATACCGGAGCCATCGGCATGGCGATTGAGGCGGCCAAAAGAGATAAGACCCGTCCGTCATTTATTACGATTAAGACGCAGATTGGATACGGCTGTCCGGCGAAACAGGGCAAAGCCAGCGCGCACGGAGAGCCGCTTGGCGCGGAGAATGTAAAAGCGCTCCGGGAAACTCTGGAATGGCCATACGAGGAACCTTTCTATGTGCCGGATGAGGTATATAACCATTTTGCTGCCATCGCGGAGGAGAAAGCAGAGACAGAAGCGGCCTGGAACGTGATGTTTGCCGCATACTGTGAAGAATATCCCGAGATGGAAGAACTCTGGAACCGGTATTATGACGTTCATGCTGCAGAAGCGCTGGCTCATGACGGGCAGTTCTGGAAAAGGCAGGAAAAAGCAGAGGCAACGCGTACTATTTCCGGCTCTGTCATTAACTATCTGAAGGATGTCATGCCGAATTTGTTCGGAGGGTCGGCTGACCTGGCTCCGTCTAATAAAACGGCGATGTCGGGCGCAGGTGATTTTTCGAAAGAAGACAGAAGCGGCCGCAATCTGCACTTTGGCGTCAGGGAGCTTGCCATGGCTGCAATCGGTAACGGCATCATGCTCCATGGGGGACTCAGGGCATATGTGTCCACATTCTTTGTGTTTAGTGATTACTGTAAACCGATGGCCCGTCTTTCCGCACTGATGGGGACACCGCTTACTTACGTATTCACACATGACAGCATCGGTGTGGGAGAAGACGGCCCGACCCATGAGCCGGTAGAACAGATGGCGGCGCTCAGAGCAATGCCCAACTTCCATGTATTCCGGCCATGTGATGCGACTGAGACACAGGCGGCCTGGTACAGCGCCGTGAACTCAGAGCATACACCGACGGCTCTCGTCCTGACCAGGCAGAACCTGGAACCAATGGCGGGAAGCAGCAGGGAGGCCTTAAAGGGAGGCTACATCATAGACGACTGTGACGGAACGCCTGACACAATCCTGATTGCAACAGGATCTGAGGTAGCTCTGGCAGTAAAGGCCAAGGAAGTGCTGGCGGCAGAGGGGATGAATGTCCGTGTAGTATCCATGCCGTGTACAGACTTATTTGAAGAGCAGTCAGCCGAGTATAAAGAGTCCGTCCTTCCTAAAACAGTGAGACGCAGAGTTGCGGTGGAGGCATTAAGCGGCTTTGGCTGGGAACGGTACACCGGACTGGACGGAAAGACGGTGACCATGGACAGCTTCGGAGCAAGCGGTCCGGCGCCGCAGTTGTTTGAGAAGTTTGGATTTACGGTGGAGAACGTTGTGGCGGCTGTAAAAGGGATTCAGATTAATTAATCAGGTGAGGACGCTGCCGGGCCGTCAGGGGTGGAATTATGAGTCTTTCATCCCGGTTGAGGATTGTTGTTAATCAGCGATGGATTCCAAAGGCGTCCCCAGGCTATATCTTCTCCCCCGTCCCAAAGGCAGGTATGTCGCCGGGACGAAAGACTCCGCCAGGTGTATCGGTTCCCGTCCGCGTCCTCCCAACCTCAACTAAACCACCTTGCAATCTGCAAACGCATCTTTTATAATAAAACTGATTTAGAAAAATTGAGGGAGGCCGGAGCATGGGTAAAAAGTGTATAGGAATAGATGTTGGCGGAACTACGGTTAAGGTTGGAATGTTCGAGCTGGACGGAACACTGGTCAAAAAGTGGGAAGTGCCGACCAGAAAAGAAGAGAATGGTAAATACATCCTTCCAGATGTTGCAGCATCAATCAGGAAGGTTTTGAATGAGCAGAACATCAGTCTGAACGAGGTGGCGGGAGCCGGACTCGGAATCCCCGGCCCGGTTCTTCCGAACGGCTTTGTGGAGGTCTGCGTTAACCTGGGATGGCGTGAGATGAATCCGCAGGAAATCTTAAGCGGACTGCTGGACGGTATGACGGTAAAGACGGGCAATGACGCCAACGTGGCGGCACTCGGTGAGATGTGGCAGGGCGGTGGTAAAGGATATCATGATATTGTCATGGTGACACTGGGAACGGGTGTCGGCGGCGGTGTTATCATTGATGAAAAGATCATCCCCGGCAGACATGGCCTGGGTGGAGAGATTGGACATATACGTATCCGCGAGGGTGAGAAAGAACAATGCAACTGTAGGGGATATGGCTGTGTGGAGCAGATTGCATCCGCGACCGGCATTGCGAGAGAAGCGAGACGAATGATGAAGCAGAGCGGTGAAGATTCTGTGATGCGTAAATTCGGAGACGGAATCTCAGCAAAAAACGTGCTGGATTGTGCAAAAGCGGGAGATAAGCTGGCAATGGAGGTCATGGAGACGGTTTCCTATTATCTGGGCTGGACGCTTGCAATTGTGTCCATGACGGTCGATCCGGAGGTGTTTGTTATCGGAGGAGGTGTTTCAAAAGCAGGTACTTTCCTGACTGATATGATTCGCAAGTACTATGAGGAGTACACTCCCATTTCAGAAAACAAAGCAGGAATCGAGCTGGCTACGCTTGGAAATGACGCCGGAATTTACGGCGCCGCGAGGCTGATTCTGGACTGATTGCGGTTCCCGGGCCATTCATGCCGGCAATAAACGGTTTAACAAACGACAGGTCTGAGCATAATAAGAGATAACAGTAAGCAGAATCATGGCAGCAGTTCAGACAGGTCTGCGCATTTTCTGTGAACACCGGATACAGACAGGAGATATATTATGGCGAGGACTTTATATTTTAATGGAACAATCATTACAATGTCAGGCAGTGAACCGGAGTCAGCGGAAGCTGTATTGACGGAGAATGACAAGATTCTGGCAGTAGGCTCACTGGAAGCGGTGAAGGCGGCTGCGGAAAGCGGGAAACATCAGGACACACCTATATTAAAGGACTTAAAGGGAGCAGTGATGCTCCCTGCTTTTATTGATTCCCACAGCCACATCACCGCTGTGGCACGTGTATTATCCTTTGCCATGCTGCAGGAGGCGGAAAGCTTTGATGGAATTATCGGGATACTTAACCGGTTTAAAGAAGAGAGAAAGCTGGATCCCGGCGACTGGATTATCGGAACGGGATATGACCACAATAACCTGAAAGAGGGAAGGCATCCCGACCGTTTCATACTGGATGCCGCATTTTCTGAAAACCCTGTGATGGTGACACATGCCAGCGGCCATATGGGCGTCGCCAATTCCCTTGCGCTCGAAAAAATGGGGATAACGGCAGATACCAAAGATCCTGCAGGAGGCCGGATTGGCCGTGTGGGAGGCAAAAATACTGGAGAGCCGGACGGTTATCTGGAAGAGACAGCTTTTACCGGTGCATCCTCGGTAATACCGGAACCGGGAACGGAACAGCTTGGCAGACAGCTTCAGGCTGCTGAACAGCTTTATCTAAAACATGGAATCACAACGATACAGGATGGACGGACCGGAAAAGAAGAATGGAAGCTCCTGAAATATGCGGCAGAACAGGGATTGCTGCACGCGGATGTTGTGGCGTATGCCGCACTGAACGATGCCCATGAACTGACGGAGGAGAACCCTGCCTATACAGATGGCTATTGCAACCATCTGCGTATCGGCGGTTATAAGATCTTTCTGGATGGATCCCCGCAGGGTAGAACTGCATGGGTGAGCCGGCCATATGAAGGCGAACCGGAGGGATACTGCGGTTATCCGATTTTTAAAGACAAAGAGGTACAGTCCTATTTCGAGACGGCGTTCCGGGAGGGAAGGCAGCTTCTGGTTCATTGCAACGGTGATGCTGCCGCACAACAGATGCTCGGGGCCTGCCGGATGGCGGCAGATACAACCGGTCAGGATCCGGCAAAGACACGGCCGGTTATGATTCATGCCCAGCTGGTAAGGCCGGATCAGTTAAAGGAGATGGAGCGGCTTTCCATTACGGCCTCATTTTTTACCGCCCATACCTGGTACTGGGGAGATGTGCATTTAAAAAATTTCGGTGAGGCGCGCGCTCTTAAAATCAGTCCGGCAAGAACGGCGATCGATGATGGCGTTAATGTGACCTTTCACCAGGATTCCCCGGTAATTCAGCCTGATATGCTGGAAACGGTGTGGTGTGCGGTGAACCGGATCAGCAGCGGGGGACATCCGATGGGACTGATGGAGAGAGTCACCCCCTATGAGGCGTTAAAAGCAGTAACATCTAATGCGGCATACCAGTATGGGGAAGAAAACGAAAAGGGAACAATAGAATCTGGAAAAACAGCAGATTTTGTTATACTTTCGGCCAGTCCGCTAACAGTTTTGCCGGCGGAAATTAAGAAAATCCGCGTTCTTGAAACTATTAAGAGCGGAAAAGTTCTGTATAAAAGCATATGACATGAGGAGGCCCCGGCGCCGCTAGGCTGCCGGGGCAATTATGAAAAATCTATGTGCAAAATCACCATAAAAATAAAGAAAAAATGAAATTTCTTATGCTTTTAGTATAAAAATTATATGTGAATAGATTGTGAACAACGTGTTAACAGATTATGAAAGATAAGAAGAAGCGTCTGTCTTGGGGACAATTGCTTTTCATTGAAAGACAGAGTATTGAGAAAAATAGTTAATTTAAACGAATCAATGCCGTTGACAACCAAATATTGCAAATGCTAAACTGTAAAGTGGTTAGCTTGAACTAACCAAAGAGGAGACAGGAGGAAAGGCAATGAGAAAGTTTATGAGCAGGGCAGTCGTTCCAATATTGACGGCGGCTTGTATGACCTTCCAGACAGGAACGGTGTGGGCGGCTCCGACAGGGCCGGCACAGGAGGCTCTCTCCCAGGGAAGATGGGAATTTGGAGACGGAACATGGAAGTATTATGATTCGTCTGGAGCGGTACGGACGGGATGGCTCCAGACAGCAGGAGGCTGGTACTATCTGGATCCCGGCAACGGTTCACTGCGGACGGGGTGGCAGAACATCGGCGGACATATATTTTATCTGAACACCGCTCAGGATGGCGTGGAAGGAAAAATGCGCACCGGCTGGTTCCAGGATCCGTCCGGACATCGGTATTTTTTTAATACTTCCGTTGACGAAACATTGGGTTCTGCACTGACAGGCTGGCAATGGATAGAAGGCCACTGCTATTTCTTTGAGACGGCAGAAGGCGGAGATAAGGGCAGGATGTATGCCGGCAGGGAAGCACCGGGAGGCTTTTTAACAGATGCGGAAGGGAGATGGATTGAAAAGGACGGAAGTGTTCATTACGAGCCGGGCAAAGGCTATTCTTCCGTTCAGAATACGAAAGCAGCCGTAGCTGGAAGCAAAAGCTCCGGAAGCAGAAGCTCAGGTAACAAAAATTCCGGAAGCGGCAGCTTAAACAGCGGAGGTTCCGGCAGCTCCCCAAATACGGTTAAACCGGGCGTGGAAGATCAGAACGGATCCGGCGGAAATACCGGTGATGAGGGAAAAACCAGCGATTTACTTGACCGGAATAAGACGAAATTTCTGAATCTGGGATGGACGCGATATGCCGTCATTACATTTGAAGATGGAAATATTGATGATTACAGCGTCAGGATAGACGGTACTGATGTAACCGGCACACTGACCAAAGTAGATGATGATGGTTCGGTTGTGAAGTGGGAAAGCACTGTGCTGAAACCAGGGTCCGTCACCGTGACAAGAGACAGTGACGGCAGAGAACAGACGGTGAAGCTTGCAGCCGCAGCCGCGTCGAAAGCGCCTGACGCCGGTGATCCGGCCAATGCGCCAAAAGCAATACTTACGAATGGACCGGTATCACGATTTGACTATTATCTGGACGTCTATGATAAGAACGGGCAGGTCAGAACCGAACCGGAGAGAACCACATTTGATCTGGGCGACCGGAGAGGAAATGCGTCAGAGGAGATACCTGCCGCGTATTATGTTCCGGATACTCTGATTGATCAAAAGACGGGAACAGGGGAGATTACGGTCAAGCTTTCACTTAAGACAAAGGATCAGGAAGAGTGGTTTGACAAACTCAAGACAATAAAGGCCCTGGATCAGGAAAACAGGATTCTTAACGGTGAACTGGCATTCAGGAAGACCACGGAAAATACATACGGAAAAACGGGTGTACTGAAAATCAGTCTTCCGCAGACAAATCTTTTTTCCAGAGGACGCTACCAGTTAAATCTGGTATCCGGATACAGCAGCGCTGCGATGACGGTGCCGGTTCACCTGGTTGACAGCAGGACATTTATAATGAAACTAAATACGCTGAATCTGAATCCTGAGCCGGGAGAGTGCTTTGCTTTTACAATAGAGGGGGAAGACGGAGCGACATTTGGAAATGAAATTCTGTCTCCGATTTACAGGGTGGAGCTGACCACACCGTCCGGAAAGACAAAAGAGCTGGAAAATATAAGTGAGTGGTATGAGATAGGGAATATGCTCCACATCTGCGGCACTAATACGAAGGAAGAGATTGTCACGGATGAAGCCGGGATATATACGGTTACAGCTTACGCCAACGGGTACAAGACAATGACGAAATCCGTTGAGATCGGTTCTGCCGTTACGGTATTTGGTAAACGTTCCGGTAGTTCGGTTTCCGGAGCTGATGCGGTTTCCGGCGCATCCTTGAACGGTTCATCCGGCTCATCGGGGGAATCCGGTTCATCCGGGGGAGGCAGTATCAACGCATTCCTGATATTTGACCATGATCTGATTGCCAATGCGCTGATACTTAAAAAGCTTGGAATGACAAACAAAGATGCCGATGCCGTTCTCGCGCGCTGGGAGGCACAGAGCCCGGTAGCGGTAATGGATGAGAATGCAGAGGAACTGTATGATTTTGCTGCGTATTTGAATGCGGTAAAGGATGCGGGACTCGGAGACGGGACGGCGCTCACCTTCCGCCGGTACGCAGACAGCGGCCAAGGAAAGACCGAAAACCGTCCGTATCAGGTGAAGCGTGTTTTAGAGGACGGACTTCTTGGATCTTCATTCCTGTTCTCTGAGATGACGGGGAAACGGGCGCCCCAGCTTGAAGGTCTTAAAGGAGCGTACGGGGAAGATCTCGTGCTGAGCTGCAGTACGGATCCGTCATACCTGAATAAAAATACAAAGTTCTATCTGGACGGCGGCGCCATTGCCCTGCGAAGCGACAGCTATCTGGCCGGATATTTATTTGACGAGGAGACGGGTAAAGCTACCATCTATTCTGCCACAAAGGGGACAGCGGGAGGAAGTGTCCAGCTAACGGCGGGAGTTCATGAGCTGAGAGTGGTTTCCGGGGGATACCAGACGGCTGTGGCACAGATTCATATAAGTAAGACACTGGAACAGTTTGAACTGTCACTGGCGGATCCGAACCCGGCGGCGAAAGAAGGCGCGGAGGATGAGTCGGCATACTATACCGGCCAGGACGTGCATGTGATTGCAGCCTGCAGAGAAGGCGATGAGAGCCAGAACACGCTGCGAGGAGACTTCATGAAGAACCTGAAGGGAATCGAGCTTAAGAGACCGGACGGAAGCAGCCGGAAAGTGACTTCCGATACGGAAGGTTCACTGTTTGGGGACGATAACTATATTGCCGGTGAATTCGGTTTTGTACTTCAGAAAGGGCTTTTTAAAGAGTCCGGAGTTTATATGGTAACTGTATGGTCTGAAGATTACACGCCTAAAACGCTGGAATTCAGGATTAATACGGGAGAAGAGAGCCAGAATCCCCCCGAAACACTGACCGCGCCTGAGCTGGATAAAGTAGAGAAAAAATCGGACTTACTCAACGGAAAATACTACCGCGTATCATTTAAAGCAGCTTCCGGGCAGGAATTGGAGAATTACCTGAAGCTCCTTGAGAACAGCGGTAAAGCGGCAATTCAGGTAAATGGGGAAAAACATACTTACAGCGGATTTTCCATAGGCACAAGCGATCAGTATAAATATACCGTATCCGATAACGAGACAAATGGAACCAGGCAGTACCTGGATCTCAGCATCAATGGTTTTACGGCAGGAAAGAATACCGTAACGATTGAAGCAGAGGGCTGTGATGATTTGAACTTTGATGTTTATCTGGATAAAAACGGGGAGATTACAGACAGCGGGTCTGAGGAACCGCCGGCCGGCCTGCTGACTGCTCCGGAGGCAGAGCCGGCGTCGCTCTATAACAGCAGATGCTACCGGGTATCATTCACGGGCTTAAGTGATGAAGAATTACAGAATTACCTGAAGGCGCTTGCTGACAATGACAAAACAGAAATCGAGGTGAACGGCCAAAAATATCAATATAGCTCCTGGCTGATAATGGCGGCAGACAAACAGAAATACACCGTATCGGACAACACATACCTGGATTTCAGCAAAGACGGCTTTGGTGAAGGAGATAATACGGTTAATGTTAAGGTAAAGGGCTACGAAGACATAAGCTTCAAAGTGACGCTGGATGAGAACGGCGGGATTGCAGGAGAAGACGGACCGGATCCGTCCGATAAACTGACTCCGCCGGATGTAAAGAAGGCAGAGCTTAAAACTTCAGTATTAGGCGTAAAATATTATCGTGTATCTTTTGAAAATCTGACGGAAGAAGAATTGGCAGCATATCTGACAATACTTAAGAAAGAAGATAAGACAGAGATACAGGTGAACGGACGGACTTACGACTACAGCAGCTGGTCAATTTCCTCAAATGATGAGGATAAATACAAAGTGTCGGAGGATGAATCCTTTGGCGGATTAAAATATCTGGACTTCAGCATAAATGGATTTAATACAGAAGAAGAAAACACCGTAACCATTGAAGCAGAGGGATATGATGAACTGAGTTTTGCGGTATACACCGATGAAAATGGGAGGGTTACAGAGCGGGAGGAGCCAGACAATAATGGCGCGGCGGCTGTTCCGAATGAAAATGTTTCACCGCCCGCGAAAGAACCGGAACCCGACGTAACAGACGATAAGACGGAGGATAGCGGCAATAAGGCAGAACCCGATAACAAAGATCCGGAGGAAAGTGATAAAGAGTCCGGAACGGACGGAAAGGAGCCGGAGACAGCCGGAAAGGAACCGGAGACAGCCGAAAAGGAACCGGAGACAGCCGGAAAGGAACCGGAGACGGACGATAAAGAGCCGGAAACAGCGGGGAAGGAACCGGAGACGGACGATAAAGAGCCGGAAACAGCGGGGAAGGAACCGGAGACGGACGATAAAGAGCCGGAAACAGCGGGGAAGGAACCGGAGACGGACGATAAAGAGCCGGAAACAGCGGGGAAGGAACCGGAGACGGACGGTAAAGAGCTGGAAGTAAGCGCTAAAGAACCGGAGTCAAACGGTGAATAGGTGCAAATATGCAATGAGATACCGTGATACCGTGGCGGACCGTAAATTAAAAGCTCTTTACGCATGCAATGCATACGCCGGGGAACGGCATCAACCGAATAAAGCGGCAGAATGGTAAGCGGCCGCAGAAGAAGGTCAGGCAGAGCAGCCGGAATATCCGGCCGGTTCTGCCTGACTTTCCTGTAAACCGGCGATAAAAGGCCGGGAAAGCGTCTCTTTCACCGTTTGAACCGTAAAAAATACAAAAAGGTAGCTGTTCGGTATACTGCAAATGTGATATACTAAAAATTACCTGAGAAAGAAAGGTTACCGTTCACATATGTGCCGAGAACAGTAAGAAAGAGACGATTTTGAATAGATATGACAGGACTATAAATTTTAGGAGGCCGCATGACAGTTGATAAAACGAAAAAGACCATAGTAATTGGGCATAAAAATCCTGATACGGATTCCATTTGCTCTGCCATCTGTTACGCGAATTTGAAGCGGATAACAGCCGGAGGGGAATATGTGCCGGGCCGGGCCGGGCACGTCAATTCGGAGACCCAGTTTGTGCTTGATTATTTCGGGATGGCAGCTCCGAAAGAAACCCAGACAGTTAAAACACAGGTAAAGGACATAGAGATAAGAGAGACAAGAGGCGTAGCAAAGAATATTTCCCTGAAAAAAGCATGGAATCTGATGCAGGACGCCGGTGTTGTGACGATTCCGGCCGTAACAGAGGACAATGTGCTGGAGGGGCTGATCACAGTAGGGGATATAACCCGCTCCTATATGAATGTATATGACAGCAGCATTCTTTCGAAGGCATGCACCCAGTATACGAATATTATTGAGACCCTGGAAGGGGCGATGCTGATTGGCGATGAGAGGGAATATTTCAAAGAAGGGAAGGTTCTGATTGCCGCTGCAAACCCGGATATGATGGAATACTACATTGAGAAACATGATCTGGTAATCCTGGGCAACCGGTATGAGTCACAGCTCTGCGCGATCGAGATGGAGGCAGGCTGCATTATCGTCTGCGAGGGCGCAGGTGTATCCATGACAATTAAAAAGCTGGCTCAGGAGAGGGGCTGTACCGTAATCACGACACCGTATGACACATATACGGCGGCCCGTCTGATCAACCAGAGTATGCCGATCAGCTTTTTCATGAAGACAGAAAACTTAATCACCTTTGATACGGATGATTATATCGATGATATCAAGGAAGTGATGGCGAGCAAACGCCATCGTGATTTCCCGATACTCGATAAGAATGGGAAGTATAAGGGGATGATATCACGGCGGAACCTGCTGGGGGCCAGAGGAAAGAATGTGATACTTGTGGATCATAACGAACGCAGCCAGGCTGTGGACGGTATGGAGAATGCCAATATTCTGGAAATCATCGATCATCACCGCCTTGGCACGGTTGAGACAATGGGACCGGTATTTTTCAGGAACCAGCCGCTGGGCTGTACGGCCACGATTATATATCAGATGTATAAAGAAGCGGGAGTTACAATAGAAAATAAGATTGCGGGACTGCTGTGCAGCGCCATCATTTCCGATACGCTTCTTTTCCGCTCACCGACCTGCACGCCGGTGGACAAAGATGCGGCGATGAAGCTTGCGGCTATCGCCGGGATTGATGTGGAGCAGCTGGCTAATAAGATGTTTGCCGCCGGCAGCAAGCTTAAGGGAAAGAGTGATGCGGAAATCTTTTATCAGGACTTCAAGCGTTTTACGGCCGGAAAGATTGCGTTCGGTGTCGGACAGATCACATCCCTGAATTCCGATGAGCTGAACGAACTGAAAAGCAGAATGCTGACCTATATGGACAGGGCCAGGGAGGATGAGAAAGTCGATATGATGTTCTTCATGCTGACGAATATCCTGACGGAGTCCACGGAACTGATCTGCGACGGGCAGGGAGCCAAACAGCTTGCAGGGGAAGCGTTCCACTTAGGGGATGAAGAGATGGATAGGGAAGAGTATATTATCAGTCTGCCGGGGGTTGTTTCCAGGAAAAAACAGCTGGTGCCGGGGCTGATGGTGGCGACGGAACAATAAGATAATTTTCAGATTTTGCTAAAAATTAAAAAGATATATTATTAGTAACGGAAGGGTAATGCCAGGTTTATGGCTTTGTCCTTCCGTTGTATTATTATGCAGCTTTTGATATATCAAGCCAAACTGTATTGGCAGTCCGCAGCATTTATGATTCATTAATTCTCGGCCAGAAACTGGGCGGCGGCATCCTGGATAGCCGTAACGAGCTCTTGCAGGACCGGATATTGACGGTATGCCTTCCTGGAAAAAACAGACAAAAGTCTCCCTTTGTATAATCGACCTTAAAGGGGAGAGATTCTCTCAGGGCTGAAATCAGGGTATACATTACCCTCATTTTTTGCTATGATACATAGTAGGTTTAGAGTAAAGAGGATAACTGAAATGAGAGAGAAAAAAGATAATAAAAACAGCACCGGTAATGGCCGCATGCTCTGGAAACCGGGTAATATGGTATATCCGGTTCCGGCCGTTATGGTGACCGCGGCGGATCGGGAAGGAAAGAGCAACATTATTACAATTGCCTGGACAGGAACCGTCTGCACGAACCCTCCCATGGCATATATATCCGTAAGGCCGGAGCGGTATTCCTATGGGATGCTGAAAGAAACAGGCGAATTTGTCATAAACCTGACGACGGAAAAACTGGTCCGGGCTACCGATTACTGCGGAGTAAAGTCAGGCAGAGACACGGATAAATGGAAGGAGACCGGACTGACCCCCATCCCGGCGCAGGTGGTGAACGTCCCGCTGATTAAAGAAAGTCCCGTCAATATCGAGTGCCGTGTATCGGAGATCAGGGAACTGGGTTCCCATCACATGTTTCTTGCCAGAGTTGTGGCAGTGGATGTTGACGAGGCCTATTTAAATGAACAGGGCAGATTTGAACTTCAAAAAGCGGCTCCGATTGTCTATTCCCATGGAGAATATTATGGTCTTTCCAGTCTGCTGGGAACCTTCGGTTACAGCGTGAGAAAGAAAACTGTTCCTGCAAGGGGAAATAAAAAGAGGCCGGGAGGAAAATATGAAAGATAATACAAAGGACAGCCGGAAGAATAACATAACACTGATTGGCATGCCCGCCGCAGGAAAGAGTACGGTAGGCGTTCTGCTTGCAAAGCGTCTTGGTTATTCCTTCATTGATGTGGATATTGTGATCCAGGAGGAGGAAGGAAAGCTGCTAAAAGAAATAATCAAAGAGCAGGGACTTGACGGCTTTATGGAGGTGGAAAACCGGGTCAATGCCGGACTCAGGACAAACCGGGCCGTAATCGCTCCCGGGGGCAGCGTGATATATGGTAAAGAAGCCATGGAAAACCTGAAATCTCTTGGTCCGGTGGTTTACCTTAAAATCAGTTATGAAGAATTATGCAGCAGACTGGGAGATGTAGTTGACAGGGGCGTGGTTCTGAAAGAGGGGATGACGCTGGAAGAACTTTATAATGAAAGAGTTTCATATTTTGAGCGGTATGCCGATATTATCATAGATGAAGAGGGTAAGGAGCTGGGCGCAGTCGTGGATGAACTCAGGGAAATCATGGAGAAAAAGGAACTGCGAAGCTAGCAGACTGTCCTCTATGTCCTTGTGTATATAGCACCCGCTATCCAAGACAGGCGCACACCTGACGCATAGATAAATATAGAAGTGAGGAAAATACAAATGAACAACCATAAATTACGCCATTATTATCTGGAAAAGGACTATAACTGTGCGGAAACCATACTCCGCGCAGCAAACGAGGAATATCATCTCGGACTGAATGAGGACTCATTCCGTCTGGTCAGCGGATTCGGCGGAGGTATGGGCTGTGGGGAGACCTGCGGAGCCTTAAGCAGCGCCATGGCGGTTATCAGCATGTTTCTGGTGGAGGAACGGGCACATGCCACGGAAGGGTTCAAAGAAAAGTGTGCAAAGTTCTGCCAGACGTTCGAGAGAGAGCTGGGAAGCACAAAATGTTCCGTACTGAAAGAAAAATATACACAGGAGGACAGCCGGTGCTACAAGACGGTTGAAATCTCCTACAGGCTGCTGGAGAATTTTCTGGCGGCAGAGGGGCTTATCGAGGCAGAATGCAAGGGGGTTACAGTCAGCCCGGAGGACATTACCAGAGTCAAGGCGCTTGGTTTCCTGCATAATAAAGGTACCGACTGCTTTAACGGCAGGATTATCACCAGAAACGGAAAGATAACGGCGGCAGAGAGTGCCAAAATAGCGGAAGCAGCGGAGAAATACGGAGACGGCCATGTTGCACTGACAACCCGTCTTACAATAGAGGTAACGGGTATTCCATATGAGAATATTGAACCGTTCAGGGAATGTGTCGCTGAGGCTGGCCTGGAGACAGGGGGAACCGGATCCAAAGTCCGGCCGGTCGTTTCCTGCAAAGGAACCACATGCCAGTATGGACTGTGTGACACATTTGCACTGGCAGACCGGATACATACCAGATTCTATAAAGGCTACCGTGAGGTGAAGCTGCCTCACAAATTCAAAATAGCGGTTGGCGGCTGTCCGAATAACTGTGTAAAGCCGGACCTGAATGATTTCGGCATCATCGGACAGAGCATACCGGCAAACGATGCGGATAATTGCAAGGGCTGCAAAAGCTGTGTGGTAGTGGACGCCTGTCCTGTCAGCGCGGCGGCAGTGGAGGACGGCACGGTCCGCATACCTGAAGAGGAATGCAATAACTGCGGGCGCTGTACAAGCAAATGTCCATTTGACGCGGTGACGGAAGAGAGAAAGGGATTTAAGGCCGTAATCGGCGGCAGATGGGGCAAGAGAACGGCCGAAGGCAGGGCGCTTGGGAGGATTTTCCAATCGGAAGAAGAGGTGCTTGAGGTTCTGGAAAAAGCGATTCTTTTGTTCCGTGAGCAGGGAATCACCGGAGAGCGCTTTTCCGATACGATTGAGAGACTTGGATTTGAAAATGTGGAAGCCCAGCTTTTAGGAAATGAGCTGCTGGAACGAAAAGATGAGATTATTAATGCGCAGGTTCATCTCAAAGGGGGAGCAACCTGCTGACGGAAAAAGGAGGGAGCCGCCATGGGCAAAATATATCAGGGAATTGAAGAGCTGGTAGGGCATACCCCGCTTGTGAACTTCAGAAGACTGGCAAAGGCAGAGGGAGTAAACGCTGAAATCCTTGCAAAGCTGGAGCGCTTTAATCCGGCCGGGAGCGCCAAAGACAGGGTAGGACTGCAGATGGTACTGGACGCGGAGAAGGCGGGAATCCTGAAAAAAGGCTCGGTTATCATAGAACCGACAAGTGGTAATACGGGTGTGGGACTGGCTGCCATAGCTGCCGCCAGGGGCTACAAAACCGTGATTGTCATGCCGGACAGTATGAGTGAGGAACGCAGGATGCTGTTAAAGGCGCATGGGGCTGAGCTGGTTTTGACGGATGGGAAAAAGGGCATGCAGGGAGCCATAGAAAAGGCGGAAGAGCTTCAGAAGACAACAGATAACAGCTGGCTTGCAGGACAATTTACCAACCCCTCCAATCCTGACGCACACTATCATAGTACCGGTCCTGAGATTTGGGAGGATACGGACGGGAAAGTGGATATATTTGTGGCAACAGTGGGTACCGGGGGGACGATTACCGGCTCGGAAAAGCTGCGGCCCGTGAAGAGGGATTTCTGACGGGAATTTCATCCGGAGCGGCTCTGTGGGCGGCAGTTGTGCTGGGACGGAGGCCGGAAAACGAAGGGAAACGGATTATTGCGGTTCTTCCCGATACGGGTGAACGCTATTTGTCAACAGAACTGTTCGTAACAGTTCAGCCATGAGGTATTCCGCGAGGTTTGGCCGAAGGCTGAACTGTAACAACTGTTTCGATAAGAAGGGGAAAGGATTTCATAAATGGAGAAGGATAATATTTGTTATAAGACGTATGTGGAGATATTGGAACGTGAGCTGGTTCCGGCAATGGGATGTACGGAACCGATTGCCCTGGCCTATTGCAGCGCAAAAGCCAGATCGGTGCTGGGGGTTCTGCCGGATAAGGTTCTGGTGGAGGTCAGCGGCAACATTGTAAAAAATGTAAAAAGCGTAATTGTGCCTAATTCCGCTGGACGCCGGGGAATTGAGGCGGCAGCAGCCGTCGGCATCCTGGCCGGAAGAGAAGATTTGGAACTGGAGGTGCTGTCAAAGGTTACAGACGAGGATATAGCGGGTCTCGGCGCTTATATGGAAAAAGTTGAGATAACGGTGGCGCCTCTCGACACGCCCTACCTTTTGGATATGGCAGTGACGGCAAAGAAGGACGGTTCCCGCGCGCGGGTGAGAATTGCGCAGGAGCATACGAATATTATAGAGATAGAAAAAGACGGTAAAATCCTGTTTGAAAAGCAGGCGGGAGAAGAAGAGGATTGTGACGCCCCCGACTATTCCCTGCTGACAATCGAGAAGATATATGATTTTGCCGATACGGCAGATTTGGAGGATGTAAAAGCCGTCCTGGACCGTCAGATTGCATATAATACGGCAATTGCCGAGGAAGGCCTGCGCGGAGACTACGGCGCCAACATCGGCCGTATTCTGATGGAGGAATACGGAGACCGGATTGAGAACAGGGCTAAGGCGACGGCGGCGGCAGGATCCGATGCAAGGATGAACGGCTGTGATCTGCCTGTTATTATTAACTCCGGCAGCGGAAATCAGGGAATGACGGCGTCACTGCCTGTAATTGAATATGCAAAAGAATTGAAGTGCAGCAGGGAAAAGCTGTACCGGGCGCTCCTGTTATCCAATCTTGTGACACTTCATCAGAAGACAGGAATTGGACGGTTGTCCGCCTATTGCGGAGCTGTCAGCGCAGGTGCGGGCGCAGGCGCGGGAATTGCCTACCTGGAAGGCGGCGATCTGAAGGTGGTTGCCCACACTCTGGTTAACGCTCTGGCCATCACATCGGGAATCGTCTGTGACGGGGCTAAAGCCTCCTGCGCGGCAAAGATAGCGGTTGCGGTGGATACCGGGATACTGGGCTATAAGATGTACAAGAAAGGCCAGCAGTTTTACGGCGGTGACGGTCTTGTAGCCAAGGGCGTGGAAAACACGATCCGCAATATCGGCCGCCTGGGGAAGGAAGGCATGAAGGAGACGGACAAGGAAATTATCAGAATTATGACGGAGTAGCTCAGATGGAAGGTGTGTTGAAAAGCGATTCCCAGAGTGGCTGTGAATCGTAACAACCCATGCTAAGCTTTCGTTAAGCTCTCCCGTAAACTATTGCGGCCTGACCGCATATCCTGTAATATAATGGTGCATGACAATACCGCCGGTATATTGGCGGCAGTTGAAAAGGAGTGTAATACAGGATGGACGACAGCGCCCCCGACGCTGATGCGGAAAACAGCAATTTAAATATTGAGCTATAAAAAAAAGGCGCAATCTGCTTTCACATAAGCAGGTTGTGCCTTTTCGTACTCAAAATATATGAAGTGAAAAGGAGAGATAACGGTGGGAGAATTACCACAACAACTGATTGTGCAGGCGGCACTGATACTTTTAAACGCTTTTTTTGCGGCGACGGAGATTGCCGTGATATCGCTTAATACGGCGAAGCTCAGGAGATTGCAGGAGACAGGAGATAAGACGGCAGGAAGGCTGCTGAGGATGGCGGAAGAACCAGCCGGTTTTCTTTCGACGATACAGATAGGCATTACGCTGGCCGGATTCCTGGGCAGCGCGTTTGCTGCGGAGAACTTCTCAGACAGCCTGACAAACTGGATTTATAACGGTCTGGGTTTTCAATATTTGCCGGTGAGCGCGCTTGATACGGTTTCTGTAATCGTGATTACGATTGTTTTGTCGTATTTTACACTGATATTCGGAGAGCTTGTGCCAAAACGTATTGCAATGCAAAAGCCATACGAAGTGGCCAAGATTGCCAGCGGCCCGGTATCGGCCATTGCTTTCTGCATGAAACCGGTTATCGGTTTTCTGGCGTTTTCTACCAACACCATGCTGAAGCTTCTTCATATGAAAGTGGAAGCAGAGGAAGAGCAGGTTACGGAAGATGAGATACGGATGATGATTGACCTGGGAAAAGAGAACGGCGCTATCGACGAAGAGGAGACGGAGTGGCTCCAGAATGTATTTGAGTTTAACGACACATCGGTTCAGGAGGCAATGACACGGGACTTTGAAGTGGAGTCATTTCAGATTGACGATACGGAAGAAGAGATAGTTAAAAAAATCCGGGAAACCGGTTTGTCACGTTTTCCGGTATATGACAAAGACGGCCGTGACATCCTGGGCATTCTCTATTCCAGAGAGTATCTGCTAAATCTGAGAACGGACAAAAAGCCCCTGAGCGAGCTTCTCCACCAGCCCTATTTCGTACCTGAGACAATGCATGCGGATCAGCTTTTTGGCGATATGCAGAAAAAGAAGATACATATGGCGATTGTCATAGACGAGTACGGGGAGATAAGCGGCATCATCACCATGGAGGATCTTTTGGAAGAAATAGTCGGAAACATTTATGATGAGTTTGATGCCGAGGAAGAACCGGAGATTGAGCAGATGGATGACAATCTCTGGCGTTTTCCGGGAAGCACGCTGATCAGGGACGTCTCGGAGACTCTGGGGCTGACCTTGCCTGAGCAGGAAGATTATGAGACCGTAGGCGGCCTGGTGCTAAGCTGCCTCAACACCATTCCGGCAGACGGCACAACTCTCGATGTGGAGACGGAGGGCCTGAGTATTCATGTGGAACAGATAAAAAACAGACGGATAGAGTTCGTCCTTGTAAAAATAATGGAACAAAAGCAGGAAGAGGACGAGGTGAGAAAAACCGGCTGAATATAAACAAATATTTATCATTGTTATAAAATAAAAATAATAGTTGCAAATATTCCGGAAAAGAAATAAAATATAGAAAGAGTAAAATTAACGTTATATTAACAGACGGACAGGGTATGCAAAGGAGCTGTACTTTAGAATTTGCATACCCTTTTTTCGGAAAGGCAGTGTATTTATGATCAAAATGAAATCTCTGACCAGAGAAAGGAAATTCCTTTTGCTGGCTCTGATTCCAGCTTACTTCATTGTTGCGGGACTTTTGCTTCAGCCGCTGGAAGGAATCCTCGAGGGCGTTTACACCATGATAAGGGAGCCGGATTTCCTGATTACGGACTACATAGCAGTGGGCGGCATTGGGGCAGCCTTTATCAACGCCGGTGTCCTCACTTTAATGAGTATCGGATTTATCTATTTTCTCGACATGGAGATGGATGGGCACACCATTACGTCCAGCTGTCTGATGTTTGGATTCTCACTTTTTGGCAAAAACCTGATGAATATCTGGGCTATCCTTTTGGGAGTTCTGTTATACGCCAAATACCATAAAACTTCACTTTCAAAATATATATATGTGGGAATTTACGGTACCAGTTTATCGCCGATTATCACGCAGATTATGCATATCGTGGATATGCCTTTGCTCGGACGGCTGCTCCTGACCGTGGGAGTGGGGATTTCTATCGGTTTTGTGCTTCCGCCGTTATCTACCCATGTTCACTATGCCCATAAGGGCTACTCGCTTTACAATGTCGGTTTTGCAGCCGGAATAATTGCCACGGTTATCGTATCATCCCTGAAGTCATTCGGTATAGAGACGGAAGCGCGGCTTATATGGTCTTCCGGAAATAACTGCCTGTTTTTGATATTATTGGGCATTCTGTTCGGCGGCATGATACTGGGGGCCCTGCTTTTGGGCGGGGAGGAAGTGGTTCATGCCTACTGCCGGATTTTAAAAACCACCGGCATATCCGGTACGGATTATCTGGCGGACGAGGGAGGAGCCGCCACTATATTGAATATGGGAATCAACGGAATCTTTGCCACGCTCTTTGTACTGGCGGTGGGCAGCGATTTGAACGGGCCCACAATCGGCGGAATATTTACGATAGTTGGCTTCAGTGCGACGGGTAAGCATCTGAGGAACATTTTCCCGATTATGACGGGAGTATGCCTGGCCAGCCTGACCCATGCCTGGGAGATTAATAACCCGTCCGCCATGCTGGCGCTGCTGTTTTCCACGACGCTGGCCCCGGTTGCAGGTGAATTCGGCGTTATTGCCGGTCTTCTGGCGGGATTCCTCCACGCATCGGTGGCGATGAATGTAGGCATTGTCTACGGCGGAATGAATCTGTATAATAACGGTTTTGCCGGAGGTATCGTTGCGATTTTCATGGTGCCTGTAATTCACTCCATCAGAGACAGAAGAGCCAGGGCGGGGAGCGATATTTCATTGTAGTGAGGTTCCGAGCAGCAAAGTAAAAGAGGAGATATGTGGAAGCCGGAGGGCTGCCATCTTATCTCCTCTTTTTTGAAACCCTGAAACATGTATGCCTGAGCGGTCTGCTGTTAAAAATTAAATCCGGTAACCGCCAGGGAGCCATTCATCCTGTTGATTATAATGTTATTCCTGTTTCCCATGACGATGCCGTTTCCGTAAATCTGCTGTCCGGCCGGATCTGCAATTCCAATTTCATGTACCAGACTTCTTGTGAACACGGACTCCTTCCCAAGAGTTATAAAATCTTCCCGGGAATTGACGGTCAGGGAAGTTCCGTCCTGCATTGTAACGCTGATGGGAAAATCGCACAGTTCGGCCAGGGCTTCCAGGTCACGTCCTGATACCGTATCCTGTATCTCGGCGGCAAATGCAGTGATCTCGGCGGCAGGATATTCCCTGAGCGCCTCATCCTCTATCGACTCCATGATGTCCTGCAAATCACAGGCATCCTCATCCTCCGTATGATTCACTGGTCCGGCAGCCATTGCGGTGGTCATATATCCGCAGGTGATTGATACAACTGCGGCTGCGGCCAGCCCTACGGCCAATAATTTTCTGTTCATTTCAAATTATACCTCACTTTATAATGGATATGTATCTTTCCAAGGGTGAAGTATAGCACCGGGATCAGGTAAATTCAAGAGTTTGGAGGATTTTTGGCACTTCGCTCAAAAAGCGGCGGCGATTAGTGCAAATTCCGGCAGAAGTGATATAATAGCAATAGGCGGAATATTTTTTTGACAGACAGGGCTATCTGATTCTTAACATTTTCTGAACACGGATTTATTGGCTTTTCTCCGGCATATTATTGTAGAATAAAAGAAATAAACGAACAGGAGCTGATATTATCACACTTACACTATCACTATTTATTACATCCATTGTTATCTTCATATGTATTTTGAGCAGTAAAATCTCGGGACGTATCGGTGTCCCCACCCTATTCGTGTTTATTGTGCTGGGCATGTTATTTGGCTCGGACGGCGTGATTAAGATTGCGTTTGACAATTATGAAATTGCGGAACAGATATGTTCCGTTGCCCTGATTTTTATTATGTTTTACGGTGGCTTTGGAACCAGATGGAGCGAAGCGCGGCCGGTAGCGGGAAAATCAGTCCTTCTGTCGTCGGTGGGTGTAGTGCTGACGGCAGCGCTGACCGGCCTGTTCTGTTACTTCGTTTTGAACATGGATTTCCTGGAGGGTATGCTGATCGGTTCCGTTCTTGGTTCCACGGATGCCGCTTCCGTATTCTCGATTCTGCGTTCCCGCAAGCTTAACTTAAAATATGGTTCGGCATCCATGCTGGAGCTGGAAAGCGGAAGTAATGATCCCTTTTCCTATATGATGACAATCATCGTTCTCACCGCGATGTCCGGGACAATGGGAGTCGGGCAGATCGCCGGAATGCTTGCAAGTCAGCTGTTCTTCGGCCTGCTGGTCGGCGCAGGAGTGGCGTTTGCCGCATCACGTTTCCTGAACCGGTACCAGTTTTACGGTGAGGGATTCGACACGATATTCATCTTTGCCGTTGCGATCATTTCTTATGCCTTTTCATCCCTGATAGGGGGGAACGGCTACCTTAGCACTTATCTGACCGGAATTATTCTGGGCAATCAGACTCTGAAGAACCAAAAGACGCTGGTGAGCTTTTTCGATGCATTCACCGGCCTGATGCAGATTCTTATTTTCTTCCTTTTGGGACTACTGGCATTTCCTTCACAGATGCCTTCTATCCTGCTGCCTGCCTTGGCAATCGCCCTGTTTCTGACCTTTGTGGCCAGGCCGGCAGCAGTGGGCTTGCTCCTGGCTCCGTTTAAGACACCGTTCCGGCAATATCTCGTTGTGTCATGGGCCGGACTGCGGGGGGCGGCATCCATCGTATTTGCTATTATGGCGGCGGTGAGTGACAGCTACACGAAAAACGACGTGTTCCATATAGTTTTCTGCGTAGTTTTGTTCTCGATCATTTTGCAGGGTTCCCTGCTTCCGGTTCTGGCGAAAAAGTGTGAGATGATAGATGAAAATGCCGATGTCATGAAGACATTTACCGACTACACAGAGAATACGCAGATTCAGTTTATCCAGCTTCCCATAGGGAAGGAGCATCCGTGGGTGAACCGGGAAATACGCAAGATCCGGCTCCACCCGGGAACGCTGATAGCAGTGATTAAGAGGGGGGAACGTGTGGTAGTGCCTAAGGGGAATACGGAAATTCTCCCCGGAGATACGGTCATTCTGGGTGCGGAAGGATTTTCCGATAACCGCGAAATTCTTTTGAAAGAGATTCGTATTACACCGGAACACCGTTGGTGCAATAAAAAAATCCGTGAGGCTAAGTTTTACAAAAATACGATTATTGTGATGGTCAAACGAGGGGATCAGGTTATTATCCCCAGCGGGGATACGATGATACTCGATCAGGATCTTGTCGTCGTTTACTCACAGAAGCTGCCTCCTGAGGCGGTTCTGAGTTAGAGGGCGTGTTACAGGAACCTCTCTTTTTTGTGCAGGGAAAGAGAGGAGAAAAATATGATGCAGGTAGAATCTGTATGTAGCATACAGGCAGGAGGAATAAAATGGAGTGGATAGAACGACTGGAGTGGAAGGATGGATTCCGGTAGTGAAGAAACAGTAATGTAATGGAGGAGCCATACACAGGCTGCTTATATCGAAAAGACAGGACGCATATCAAAATCGCGTCCTGTCTTCTTTTGATTGAAGGCGGTGCCTATACAAATCCCTGAGCCATCATAGCATTTGCAATCTTTTCAAAGCTTGCGATATTGGCACCGGCAACATAATTTCCAGAAACGCCGTATCGTTTTGCAGCGTCTGCCACTTTCGTGTAGATTCCTTTCATGATATCATGGAGTTTTTCATCCACTTCTTCGAATGTCCAGCTCATGCGGAGGCTGTTCTGGCTCATCTCCAGTGCGGAAGTAGCAACACCGCCTGCATTGGCCGCTTTTCCCGGCATGAACAGCATGCCGTTGTCCAGGAAGAACTCGGTAGCCTCCATATCGGACGGCATATTGGCTCCTTCTGCAACAGCAATGCAGCCGTTTGCTTTCAGTGTTTTTGCATCCTCCAGATTAAGTTCATTCTGGGTTGCGCACGGCAGGGCTATATCGCACGGAACGGACCAGATTCCTTTTCCTTCCGTATACACGGAGCCCGGTACCTCATCAGCATATTCCTTAATACGTCCGCGGCGTATTTCTTTAATCTCTTTCACAATATCAAGTTTGATACCGTCTTTGTCATAAATGTAACCGTTGGAGTCACTCATGGCCACAACTGTTGCACCAAGCTGCTGGGCTTTTTCCACGGTGTAGATAGCTACATTGCCGGAGCCGGACACAATTGCCGTCTTGCCCTCCAGGCTGATACCGTGGCTTTTCAGCATTTCTTCCAGTATGTAGATCAGGCCGTAGCCGGTAGCTTGGGTGCGCACCAGGGAACCGCCGTAGGTTAAACCTTTTCCGGTCAGCACACCCTCGTAGAGGCCGGTCAGGCGCTTATACTGGCCGTACATAAAGCCAAGCTCTCTTCCGCCTACGCCGATGTCGCCTGCGGGAACGTCATGGTCGGCGCCGATATGTTTATAAAGTTCTGTCATAAAGCTCTGGCAGAATACCATTATCTCGTGATCAGATTTGCCTTTCGGATCAAAATCAGAGCCGCCTTTGCCGCCGCCGATAGGCAGCCCGGTCAGAGAGTTTTTAAATGTCTGTTCAAATCCAAGGAATTTAAGGATGCCCTGGTTAACCGACGGATGAAACCGGAGGCCTCCTTTGTAAGGCCCGATTGCATTATTAAACTGCAGGCGGTAGCCCTTGTTAATACGTGCACAGCCTTTGTCGTCCACCCAGGGAACACGGAAGGAGATAATTCGTTCCGGTTCTACGAGACGCTCCAGAAGAGCCGTCTCTCTGTACTGTGTTTCGTTGGCGTCAATTACCAGCTTCAGAGAATCTAATACCTCTTTCACTGCCTGATGGAATTCTTTTTCACCAGGATTTTCCCTCACTGTTTTGTTGTAGATTTCTTCGGCATACGACATAGATTCTTCCTCCTCACATGCAATCTTGCGTTACACTTCCGGCCGCCTTCCACGCCGTGTTAACAGAGCAACAGTGCTTATGGCAGGCTGCCTGGACCCTCGTATTTGTGTAATGTTCAGAATTGTAGCATGGTAGCAAGTTAAAGTCAAGAAGAATAATCAGATTATTTTTGTGTTTTTGTAAATACAATCCTGTTATATATGAAAAGACAAAATGTTTTGTATTATATTGATAATTATCTATTATCATTGAGGCTGAACTTTGTAAAAAATGCGACATAGCCCGAATTTTCTTCATAGAATCATTCTATCAATCCCATATAAAACAGGTATTAGACTTTAAAGGAGAAGCAGGGATATAATAAAAACAATTCAAAGCCGCAAGGTTTGGCGCGGCGGCTAAAGACAGGTCAGAAGAAAGAGGTGTTTATTATGGGAAAACAGAGTAAAAAGATCCGCCGGCTTCTTGCAGAAAACGATTATCTGATTGCTCCGTGTGCATATGATGCGCTTAGCGCAAGGGCGATTCAGGCTTCCGGATTTTCAATTGCAGGCACAACCGGGTACGGAATGCACGGGGTAGTGCTGGGACAGCCTGATACGGGACTTCTCGCCCTGAATGAGACGGTATCAATACTCAGCAAAATGGTTGACGCGGTTGACATACCGATTCTCGCCGATGCCGAGGGAGGTTACGGAAGCGCCCTCAATGTAATCCGCGCAGTAAAAGAGTATGAGAAGACAGGCGTGGCCGGCCTGTTTATAGAGGACCAGAAGCAGCCGCCGAACTGTCCGTTTATTAAAGCTCCGGAGCTTATCAGCACTGATGAGATGGTTGGAAAAATCGAGGCTGCGGCCGCGACCCGCGAGGATCCGGATATGGTAATTATAGCGCGTACCGACGCACCGTTTGAGGAGGCAATTGAGAGAGCCAACGCATATATGGAAGCCGGGGCTGATATGGTTAAGATTCTGCCGAAATCACGTCAGGAGCTGGAGGCCCTTCCCCCAAGGGTAAACGGGCCGATCCATCTGGGCCTGTATGCCAATAAAGGAATCAATGACGGAATGACAGCCGCAGACTGCGGTAAATTGGGCTACAAGATCATTACGTTCCCGGTAAGCTGCCTTTTTGCACAGACAGCCTCCCTTCTCTCTCTGTTAAAACATATTAAGGAGAATGAGACAGACGAGGGATACGGCGGAGAGTTTATGGCTTTTGCCGACTACCTGAAATTTATCGGAGCAGATTACTACAAAGAACTGGTTGATAAGTATTTAAGAGTTTAATCCTCCAAACGCCGATAACGATATTTCTGTTAAGCTATCCCCAAAATGGCATGATGTAGGAGACCTGTATGCGGAGAGTGCAGGTTACCGCTTCGGACTGAAAGCTTATTATTATAGAAAAAAGTCCCCGGCATTTATGATTTCCGGATTGGCCGAATCATAAACGCCGCGGACTTTCTTAGGTTAATCCTGATTAGACTGGATTAAATCACAGGAACGGCCTGCACGCAGTATGTAACTGTCCATATCGTGATTTAACAGTTCTTTCAGTTTCCTGGAAAGTTCGATTACTTTGGTGATATCAATACCTGTAGCAATAGCGGATTCCTCACACAGATGGAGAACATCCTCTGTTGAGATGTTACCTGCCGCACCGGGGACAAACGGGCATCCGCCCAGTCCGCCGAAGGAGCTGTCGAAACGGTCCATTCCTGCTTCCATGGCTGCCATGATATTTGCCATAGCCAGGCCGCGGGTATTGTGGAAATGCAGCCACCAGGTTGCCTGCGCGTATTTTTCTTTTATATGGCAGCAGAGGTTGTAAACCTGGTTTGGAACGGCCATACCGGAAGTGTCCGACAGGGAGATTTCAGTGATTCCCACCTTGAGGTAGGCCTCAATGATGGCGTCTACGTCTTCCTCTGTGATACGGCCTTCCCATGGGGAGGCAAAAGGCATTGAGATGGAGCCTGATATTGCAATACCATTCTCACCTGCGGCGTCCACACAGGATGCAAATCCCGCTACGCTCTCCTCCGGCGTCATGTTCAGGTTTTTCAGGTTATGCTGGCGGCTGGCGGAGACATTGAGCTTCACTTTTTTACAGCCGCAGTCAATCGCTCTCCGGATTCCGCGCAGGTTTGGAATCAGGGCCCGGAGTTCAACGCCCGGAACGTCACCGATGGCCTTGAATACTTCGTCGGTGTTCGCCATCTGAGGCACAGCCCTCGGATGCATAAAGGAGCCAACCTCAATTACCGGGAATTTAGCATCAATTAGTCCGCGCAGCATTTCCAGCTTCTGCTCGGTGTTTAAGATATAAGTTTCATTCTGAAGGCCGTCACGCAGGCCTACCTCACACAGCGTAATTGATGAGGGAAGTTTCATAGAATAGTTCCTCCTTTAAGTTGGTTGTAATTTTCCGGCCGGGGAGGATGCAGGCGCACTGCCCCAGTCTGTATTGTTTCTTGTAAATTCAGTATATCGGAGTTTCTTTTTTCAATCCAATGTTAAATATAAATGGAATCATTAATAAAAACGATTAATCCACCCAAAACTTAGAAAATATATTGTTTTTCTATGAGTGAAATTGAACAATATGTCGAAATCATGCAAATTATTGATGAGTTCATGAAAACTGTCCATTGGACGTTTGTGCAATAATCCAATAGAATGTAAATACAGAAAGCAAGTATTGGTTGAATTAACTAAAGAATGAATATAGAAAGAGGAGGAATCGTTAATGGAAAGAAAGTTTTCCCTGGCCTATCTCACAATTCCGGGAGTGGATCCGTTTGATCAGATCCGGATTGCCGCAGAGGCTGGTTATGACTATGTAAGTCTACGTACTATTCCGATGGGGCTGCCCGGAGAACCTCAGACTTGTCTGGAAAAAGACCCGGAGCTGTTTAAGAATATCAAAAAAGCCCTTAAGGACTCCCGCATGAAGCTGTTCGACATTGAGCTTGTGCGGGTCCGCGAAGATCTTCCAGGTGATTACAGAAAGGCATTTGAGTGCGGGGCAGAGCTGGGAGCGACCGATGTTCTTTCCAGTGTTTGGACAAAGGATCATTCTTTTGCAGCAGAGCAGTACGGCAGCATCTGTGAGCAGGCGAGGGAGTTCGGACTGACTGTCAACCTGGAGTTCCCGATTGTTTCAGGGCTGACCACATTAGATGAGACGATTGCGATTCAGGATAAAGTGAATGCGCCGAACCTGAAACTCCTTATGGATATGATATACTGTCACTGGGATAACGTCACAGGAGAGATGATTAAGGGACTTGACCCGGAACGCTTTGGCGTAATCCACCTTTGCGACTGTCCGAAAGATACGCAGGGAATGGAAATTGCCCAGATTGTCCGTGAAGGCCGTGAATACTGCGGTGAGGGAGTTGCGGCTCTGGAGGATCTCTTAAAGGCACTGCCGGCCAACACCTGTTCCATCGAACTTCCCAATACGAAATACATAGCCGAATACGGCGGCGCCGGTCATGCAAAACGGTGTCTGGACCATGCAAAGGCTGTATTCAAGAGAATCGGATTATAACAGAAATAAGAAAGAGGGAAGCTTATGAATATAGATATCAACACAAAGATGATCACCTTGCTGGGCACACCGCTGAGCCAGTCCTTCGCAGCCAGAATGCAGAATAAAGCTTATGAGTCTGCCGGACTGAATATGTGCTATTTCTATACTGAGATTGATAATGAACATCTGAGAGAAGTGGTTAACAGCCTCCGGTATATGAATTTTGCCGGATGCGCAGTGACAAAGCCGAATAAAGTCAAAGTACTTGAGTACCTGGATGAACTGGATCCTTTATGCGAGAAGATGGGTTCCAGCAATACGGTGGTAAAGACGCCGGAGGGAAAGCTGGTAGGTTATAACACGGACGGAGTCGGTTTCTACACATCCCTGACGGAAGAGGGAGGCATCAAGGTTAACGAATGCGTATTCTTCTGTTTCGGGGGAGGCGGCGCAGGCCGTGCAATGTGTTCCATTCTTGCTTACCATGGAGCGCGCAAGATTTACATAACGGATGCATATGAGGAATGTGCAATATCGCTTGTCGGTGATATAAATGAGAAATTTGCTCCGATAGCTGAATTTGTTCCATTAGGAAATTTTTCAAAACTGGCTGCCTGTGATGTCGTGCTGAATGCCAGCGGCGTGGGAATGGGTTCCACGATTGGCCAGAGCCTTCTGCCAAAGGAATATATCAAACCGAGCCAGTTTTATTTCGATGCATGCTACAATCCTGCCAAGACTCAGTTCCTTCTGGATGCCGAGGAAAAAGGCTGCCGGATCCTGAACGGTCTGGGAATGTCGTTATATCAGGGGGCTGCCCAGATTGAACTCTGGACGGGACAGAAAGCTCCGGTAGAGGTAATGCGTCAGGAACTTTTAAAAATCGTAGCCGAAAGTAAAGCTTGATTTTATAAGGGGTTATAAAAAAAGGAGGTATATGATGAAAATAGTCAAATGGTTAGATGAACACATGGAAGAATTCCTGTTGGTTATCCTTCTCGTAGTAATCGCCTGTGTCAGTCTGCTTCAGGTAATTATCCGCAAAATTCCGTGGATACCGTCTCTGACCTGGGCGGAGGAGTTCTGCCGTTTCTGTTGGATTTGGAGTGTGTTTCTTTCTCTTCCATATACAATCAGAATGGGAAATATGCTTCGTGTAGGCGTTCTTCTGGATATGCTGCCTAACGCAGTGCGTAAGACAGTCAACATCCTGGTGGATATTGTGACAACGGCATGTATGGCTCTTCTGGCTTATCATTCCGTAGCAGTGGTAGGCGGCATTCAGGCCAGCGGTGAGGCTTCACCGGCTATGCTGTGGCCTATGTGGATTGTGTACAGCGTGATGCTGATTGGATTTGTTCTTGCGGTACTCCGCGGATTACAGCAGATGTACATCCACGTTACACATTTTAATGAAAAAGAATTAACAACGATTGAACAGACGATGAGAGACGCAGCAGAAGAAGCTGCCCTGGCGAAAGGAGGAGAAGAATAATGCCTGCATTATTGGTATTTGTAGTTTTCCTGATTGCAATAGCGGTATCCATACCGATTGGCGTCAGCATGATTCTGGGTTCGATAGCTCCGATTTTCTTAATGGGAAAAGGCGGTTCCATTGTCCAGCTTTTAAATAACACCTTTTCAGGTGCCAACTCCACACCGATTTTGGCCGTACCGCTTTTCATTCTGGGCGGCGTTATCATGGCAAAGGGTGGAATTTCCAAAAAACTGTTTAACTTTTTCTCTTATTTTGCCGGAAGAATGCCGGGCGGACTTCCCTGTGCGGTAATCCTGACCTGTCTGTTCTATGGCGCTATCTCCGGTTCCGGTCCTGCGACAACCGCAGCGGTTGGTTCCATGTGTGTTCCTTTCCTTACCGACCTGGGATATGAGAAGAAATGGAGTGCCGGCCTAATTGCAGTAGCCGGAGGTCTTGGAGTTATCATCCCGCCGTCCATTCCATTCGTACTTTATTCACTGGCAACCGGCGTTTCCACAGGAGACCTGTTCCTTGGCGGAGTATTCCCCGGTATCCTGATTGGCTTGTTCCTGATGGTATATGCGGTATATTACTGTGTACGCCACGGAGAGGACCGCGATTTAATTAATGCCAGAATGAAAGAGCTTCGTGCAGCCGGATTTTTAAAACTGTTTTTAGACAGCTTCTGGGCTCTTCTGTGTCCGGTAATCGTTCTTGGCGGTATCTACACAGGCTTCGTTACACCTACCGAGGCGGCAACACTTTCCGTCTTTTATGCAATCATCGTTTCCCTGTTTATTTACAAATCGATCAAGGTAAACGAACTGATTCCGTTCCTCTGTGAGTCGGTAAAAACATACGGCGGCCTTGCTTTCGTGCTTGCGTTTGCAACTGCCTTCGGCCGTGTACTGTCCCTTACAAAGGCAACAAAGATAGTTGAGAACTTTATCCTCGGCAACTTCCACTCCGGTATCGTGGTACTTACCGTACTGGCAATCATCTTCCTGATTCTCGGTATGGTTATGGATACAGGCCCAGCCATTATCATCCTGGCTCCGGTGCTTCTCCCGGCCGTTCAGGCTCTGGGTGTAGACCCGGTACACTTCGGTGTAGTTCTGGTTTGCTGTCTTTCCATTGGTCTTGCAACTCCGCCTTTTGGACTGGATTTGTTTGTGGCCGGAAATATCGCAGAAGAGCCTCCGATGTCTGTGGCAAGGAAAGCCGTTCCTTTTATGATAGCTTTCCTGGTAGCATTAGTTATTATCACTTATGTACCGTGGTTCTCCACATTTCTGCCGAATCTGCTTAAATAAAAGCGATTTAGATTGAAGGCGGGGACCTGTGTGCGGAGCGTGCAGGTTATCGTTTGACGGGGGAGTTTTACAGCTACTGTTCACAGTATAGCTTTTTAAAACAATAGTAACCAAAGTAAATATTAATCAATTTAAAGGAGGAGTATTTCAATGAGAAAAATGAGGAAAGCAGCAGTATTATTTTTGGCGGCGGCAATGGCAGCATCACTGTCAGCCTGCGGAGGCGGCAGCAGCACAGGAACAACAACAGCGCCAACTCAGGCACCGGCAGCAGAGGGCGGTGAAGCCGAAGGCGGGGCGTCGGCCGATGTTGATACAAGCAGCTTTGAAGGACTTGATGATGTGGAACTGATTGGAGCCGATAACACAAGTAAAGGCGCTGCGGGACAGCTCTTCGGTGAGCTGGTAGCAGCTAAGGTAGATGAGATTACCGGAGGCAAGCTGACAATTGATTATCATCCAAACAGCGAACTGGGCGACGACGGAGATATTCTTCGCCAGATGCAGTCAAACGATATCCAGATTGTAGTATGCCAGACAGCTCCGCTCGTATCGTTCGTTCCGGAGGCAGCCGTATTCGATCTTCCTATGGTTTTCTCGAAGTATGACGGTGATACGATTGACGGTGTTTTAAACGGAGATTCTGCGTTCCGCACCGAGCTTTCATCAGCTTTTGATGCTGCAGGTTTCCACTACCTCGGCATTCTTCAGAACGCTACATACCGTTTGACAACAGCTAATAAAGAACTGAATACGCTTGCAGATTTCAAGGCTCTTCAGATTCGTACAATGAACAACAGCAACCATATGGCATTCTGGACAGCTATCGGAGCCGAGCCGACACCTCTTGCATGGTCCGAGGTTTACTTCGCACTGCAGAGCGGTACGATCGATGCACAGGAGAATGCTGCAGATACAGCCGTAGGCGCTAACCTGAACGAGGTTCAGAAAGTACTTGCCTGCACGAACCATATTCTGTATGCAAACCAGATGACAATCAACAAAGAAGCATATGATTCCCTTGACCCGGCTTATCAGGCAGCTCTGAATCAGGCAGTTACCGAAGCATTGGCAGAGCTTCGCCCGCAGCTTACCGATATCGATGAGCAGAATAAGCAGACTCTTGTAGATAAAGGCATGACTCTTATTGAGTATGACAATGCATTCTATGATGAGATTCTTAATCTTGACACAGTTAAAAAGCTGTACTCCGATATAGACAGCCAGGTAAACGGTCTTGGAACAACTCTGCAGGAAGCTCTGGAAAGCGCATCAAAGTAAATCCGGATGTCAGAAACCGACTGGAACAGTATTATAAAGCAGCAATAAATGGATTTTTGCCGGAACGGCGGTTATACGGCCGCCGTCCGGGAATATCCGTTCACTGACAGCGGCGGACAACAGAACATCGTTTCCACTGCATGAATCAGGAGGCAGATATGGCGCGCAGCAACCAAAAACTTGCGTTTGCATTACTTTTTTTTACCTTCTTTATCTGGGGCAGTATCTATGTTACCGGAAAAATGATTTCGGACGATGTACCGGCTTCTCTGGTGGCATGCCTGCGGTGCGTGACTGCGATGATTCCTTTATATTTCATGTCGCGTGAGCACCTTAAAACAAAGATAGACAGGAAGGATTGGAAGTACTTCTTTCTTGTAGGCGCGCTCGGCTATTTCCTGACGGTTCAGATGATTCAGCTTGGCATAGCACTGACGGGAGCCTCTATGGCAGCCCTGATTAATGCCATGACACCGGTAGCGGTGACTATTCTTGCGGCTATTATCCTCAAGGAGAAAATCACCCCGGTAAAATGCCTCTGCCTTGTACTGGCACTGGCGGGGACTATTGTCATCACCAGCGGCGCTTCCACTCAGGGAGAAACGATGGGAATTGCGGTAGTTCTGGCAGGAGTCGTGTCCTTTGCGGCAGCTTCCGTATATATGCGCAGGCTGACGGCAAAGTATCCGGCAGTACTGGTGACCACCTACAGTATGGCCATCAGCTTGATTTTTCATATACCGGTAGGTATAGTGACTGTTTGTACCCGGCCGGTTACGATTACTCCGCTTGGAGTGGCAATAATCCTGTATCTTGGATTTGCGGGCTCCGGTGTGGCGCAGTATACCTGGACAAAATGTCTGTCCATGCTGCCTGCCAGCACCTGTTCCCTGTTTTACCCATTGCAGCCTGCTTTTGCAGCTCTTTTAGGAGCACGGCTTTTGGGAGAAACCATTACCCCTGCATTTTTCATCGGATTGATGCTGATTTCTCTTGACGTGGTTCTTAATACATGGGAGGCGCGCCAAATGGATAAGGCGCTGACGGCAAAAGAGTAACAGTTCAGCCATGATGTATTCCGCGAGGTGTTTTCGCTGTTTTTTGCGAAAATCCCGAGTTGTGCGGCGCGAAACGGCGTTTTTTTGCCGTTTCTGTGCATCATTTGTTACGGTTTAGCCGAAGGCTGAACTGTAACGCAAAAGAATCCTCCAACGCCTAAACAGGTTGCGGTTTCCTGAGAACTAATAGATAATAGTGAAGGGAAAATTTACCGCATTTAAAACCTGGAGGAGGATTACATATGAATTTGCAGTGGCTGTACTATTTTAATACAATTGCAGAACTTGAGCATTATACCAGGGCAGCAGAAAAGCTGCATGTAAGTCAGTCGAACCTGAGCCATGCCATCAAAGAACTGGAAAATGAATTGGGGGTTCAGCTCTTTGAACGTCAGGGGCGCAACATTAAATTGACAAAATATGGTGAAATATTCCAGCCATATGTTATTAGGACAATAAATTCACTGGAGGACGGCATTACTACTTTAAAAGGGTATATCGACCCGAACGAGGGAATCATTTCCCTGGCAGGGTTTCCGTCAATGGCACAATTTGCACCGGATCTCATGGTGCGCTATCAATCTGAGACCAACCGTCTGGGCGTACAGTTTCAGTACAGCCAGGAAGGATGGAAAGCGATTTACAACATGCTGCTTGACGGTGCGGTTGATTTGATATTGTCAACAAAATTGGAGCATCCGCAGATAGAGGCGGCCTATATAGGAACACACCGCCTGGTGCTGCTGGTGCCGGAAGGCCACCGGCTGGCAGGTAAAGGGTGTGTGGACTTAAAAGAGCTTGACGGCGAAAACTATATTGCATTTGACCCCAGCGGACAGCTGAGAAGTCAGCTGGATGAGCTTTTTAAAGAGCTGGGAGTCAGGCCGAATATGGTTATGGAGACATTGAGCGACCAGATTATTCATGGAATGGTTGCAGCCAGACGGGGGGTGGCTATTGTACCATATCCACTTTCCGGGGCGCCATATAATACGCAGATTCTCCCTATTGCCAATGATATTCCCCAGCGTAAGCTGTATCTGCAGTGGAATAAGGAGCGGTATATCCCTCCGGCAGCAAAGTATTTCCGTGATTACGTCATCCGCAGCGGAGAGGTGTTCGACCAATATATGGAACACCATGGCCTGATGTAACCGGAAAGAGCTGTTATATTTGTAGATGGGTAACAGTTCAGACAGCGTGAACTGTTACGCGGATGGTACTTGAACAGTAAAATAAAGATAAATAAATATATAAGAAAGATTGATAATGGAGGAAGAACTATGAGTAAGAAGCTGGTTTCTGAATTAATGGTGGATTACCTTGAGCGCCGCGACGTCAAATATGTTTTCGGCCTTTGCGGACATACGGTAATTGGTATGCTGGACGCTTTGTCCCGCAGCGAAAAAGTAAAATATATTTCCAACCGTCACGAGGCAGTGGCATCCACCGCAGCAGACGGCTATGCACGTATCACACATAAAGCCTCTGTCGTTATGTGCCACCTTGGGCCTGGCCTTACAAATGTACTGACAGGCGTTGCCAATGCGGCATTCGATTCCATCCCGATGGTTATCATCGCGGGCGACGTTCCCAGCTACTATTATGGCCGTCATCCTCACCAGGAAGTGAATATGCACGGCGATGCGACACAATACAAAATGCTTGAGCCGGTTGTAAAAAGAGCATGGCGCGTGGACGATGTGGAGGCCCTTCCCGACATCATGGATAAGGCATTCCGACTTGCCGAGTCCGGCCGTCCGGGACCTGTCCTGATTGACATGCCGATGGATATGTTCTCACGTGAGATGGAAGATTATCTGTGGGATCGTACCTACAAAGACAGCCATCTGACCATGCGTCCGGCGCTGGATCCGGCTGCCGCCAAGGCAATCGCAAAGAAACTGGTTGAGGCTGAGAACCCGGTGCTTCACGCCGGCGGAGGTATCCTGCTTTCCCAGGCATCTGAAGAGCTTGCAGCCCTTGCAGAATTCCTTGATATTCCGGTTTCCCGTACACTGATGGGACAGGGATGCCTTTCCGACCGCCATCCGCTGATGATTGGACAGACCGGTTTCTGGGGACTTGAATTTACACATTCAATTACGACAAAAGCCGATGTAATCCTTGGACTCGGAACACGTTTTGCAGAGGCTGACAGTTCCAGCTGGTACCCTGGAGTGACATTCGATCCGGCTCACACCACGTTCTTGCAGATTGACATTGATCCAATGGAAATCGGCCGTAACTATCCGGTTGAGATCGGCGCTATCGGCGACCTGAAGATTGGTCTTGCACAGATTCTCGAAGAGGTCAGGAAAATTTGTCCGGAAGGAAAGAAGAACCCTGAATTAAGAGCAGAGATTGCAAAGGCAAAAGAAGCTTTCAAAGCAACCAATGTTGACATATCCAATGACAACCGTTTCCCGATGACACCTCAGCGTATCTTAAAAGATGTCAAGGAAGTTATTCCGGAGGATGCGATAATCTTCACCGATGTAGGCTGGAATAAGAACGGTGTTGCGCAGCAGTTCGACATCACGCTTCCGGGAACGATCCACCATTCATCCGGTTTGGCTACCATGGGCTTCGGCGCGTCAGCCGTACTGGGCGGCAAGGTTGCGGCTCCTGACAAGATCTGCCTGACCCTCACAGGTGACGGCGGCTTCGGCGTTAACCCGACCTGCCTTGCGACTGCGGTAGAGCAGGGAATCGCCTGCACATGGGTTGTTATGAACAACTCTGCGTTCGGTACAATAGCCGGACTTGAAAATGCAAATTACCAGACAAAGTTCGGTACCGTATTCCTTACGCCGGAAGGCGAGAGCTACACACCACGCTGGGCAGATGTGGCCAAAGCTTACGGTGTTGAGTCTGTCTGTGTTGAGTCCGCCGATGAATTCAAACCGGCTCTGGAGAGGGCAATCGAGGCCAATAAGGCGGGAAGACCGTTCCTCGTGGAAGCGCCGATGGAAAATATCGTGGTTCCGACACCAGGATGCTGGAATATCAACGATATCTTCAGCCCGAATAATCTTGTTAAAGAGGGTAAGCTTGTTAAAGATGAGAATGGAAGATTCGTGGCGCCAAGCCATGCGAAATCGCATAATGCAAAGTAATTGGCAGTGAGATGATTTTCAGTTCATAATAATGTAATGGAAAATGGGTAAAGCAGGGATGGCTTTGCCCGTTTTCTATTTTATGTTGAGATTTAACTGAGGTTGGGAGGACGCGTCCGGAACGGACCATGTCCGGTGTGGTGAGGGGG
>OBXO01000337.1_pt1 | contig 43672 bp, 36 predicted proteins | sample 1501431 | NCBI WGS metagenome assembly OBXO01 (sample SAMEA2580163, study PRJEB22360) | human gut metagenome | biome: human gut; feature: human-associated habitat; material: faeces | place: Denmark | collected 2008/2010 | reverse complement strand
AAATAATATATAAAATTACTTGCAAATTTTTTAAAAAGATAGTATATTAAAAATTGTTAATAGTTAGAAAATAGCATATTTTCATAAATATGTTGGGGGTTTGCTTTACATGGATAAAAGGCAAGAAGGGAGAGAATAAAAGGAAAATGTAAAAAATTAGGTGCATAATTCATTGGAGAATGGTTTTAGATGGGAATGAGAAAGGGGAAATAGAAAATGAGTCTTAGAATGAAGAAGAAGTTAAGATATTTAACAGTAGCTTTAAGTATAGCAAGTATGACAATTTCACCACTTATCGTATCTGCAAGAACACCAGATGAGAATGTTAAAATTATTTCACCTTATATAAATGATCAATATGAAGAAAGAACGTCACTTCAGCCTCTAGGAGGAGGATATAGTGTAGACGATATGCTCGCATGGACTCCAGAAAGTGACCCTGATGCTAGATATGCAAGATCAGCAGTACCACTACAAGATAGATTTCTAGGGCCTGTTGTAAATCCAAATGCTAACCCAGAAGCTAAAATTATGAACTGCGCACTTACAAATGCAGATAGTAATAATGCGGCGACGCAGGGTGGTGATATTGCTATGAACTATATGTTCTCTTACTGGCAATATATCGATAGTTATGTATACTGGGCAGGTGTAGAGGAAGGCATCTTTGCTATACCAACGCCAGATGTTATTGATGCGGCACATAAAAATGGTGTACCTATTGTAGCTACAGTAGGATTTCCTTGGGGATCTGGAGCGGGATATGTAGAGGAAGTACGTAACTTCTGCCAAAAAGATGAAAATGGGAATTTCCCAGTAGCTGATAAGATGCTTGAGATGGCAGAGTTCTATGGATTTGATGGCTATTTTATCAATCAAGAGTCTTATGGTTGTAATGCTACAGATGCTAAGAATCTTGTCGATATGATGCTTTATATGCAAGAGAAAAATCCTGATATTCTTATAAGCTGGTATGATTCTATGAATTCTGCTGGTGGCATAAGCTATGCAGATTCTTTAACGTCAGGTAATAGTATGTATTTCCAAAAGGATGGTAAAGTTGTAACAGATGAATTCTTCCTTAATTATAACTGGACGAAAGATAAAACAGATGTAACAGTACAAACAGCTAAGGAGGTAGGTAGAAGCCCATTTGATGTCTTTTCGGGTCTTAATGTGCAGGAGCAATCTTATAATAAATATTTCCCGGTTCAAAATTTATTAGATGAAGAAGGTAAACTTCGTACGTCTTTAGCGATGTACTGTCCAAACTCTACTTTATCTATGGCAAAGGATGTAGAAGATTTCTATAAACATGATCAAATCTTTTGGGTAGGAAAAACAGGAGATCCAGCAAATACAGATACATCCCAAAGTTGGGTAGGGCTTGCTAACTATGTAGCAGATAAATCAGCTATTAATGAAATGCCATTTGTAACAAACTTTAATACAGGTCATGGTTATACTTACTCTATAGATGGTGAGGTATCACGTACAAGAGAATGGAATAACCGCTCATCACAAGATTATTTACCAACTTGGAGATGGATAGTAGAATCAAATGGGTCAAAACTTAAACCAGACTTTGACTTTGAAACAGCCTACAATGGAGGGAACTCTCTTAAAGTAGAAGGAACATTAGAAGCAGGAAATCCAAATCATGTAAAACTTTATAGCACAGACCTTATTATTACAGAAGATACCCCTAGCTTCTCTATTACATATAAACCTTCAACAAGTCAAGGGAAGATGCAGATAGGTCTTTGCTTTGGAGATACTTATGATGAAGAGAACTTTGAATTTTTTGATGTAGAACCAGGCACACCAGGTATTTGGAATACACATACTATTTCACTTAGTGAACATCAAGGCAAGACTATTAAAGCTATTTCTCTTAAATTCTCAAGTGATGAGGATATTGCAAATTATAAGATGAACATCGGACAATTTGCAATTAAGGATACAAATGTAAATAAAGTAGTTGCAACAAATAAGGTAACACTTGATGAGGTTATGTTCCATAATGCTTATAATGCAGAAACACGTATTTACTGGGATAAAGTAAGTGATCCTAACCTAGCTTACTATGAAATCTATCGTGTTAGAGCAAATGGGGATAGAGAGTATGTAGGTATGACACCTAATAATGCTTATTATATCTCACCATTTGACCGTGATGGAGAAGAAGAAAAAACTGAATTTGAAGTGGTATCTGTAGATAAGAACTACAATAGAGGAGAAGCTGGAAGTGTGGTTATTGACTGGTCACTTGCACTTGGGGATACAGAAAAGCCAAGCACAGAAAAACCTGTTAACTTAGCTCTTAACAAACCTGTTCAAGCGAGTCGTGAAAATGCAGGTGAACCAGCTATTAAAGCTGTAGATGGTACTGTAGAAAATAACAGTAAGTGGTGTGATACACTTGCACGTACGGGTTGGCTAAGTATTGACCTTGGAGAACCACAAACAGTTCAAAGATGGGTTGTAAAGCATGGCGAGGCTGGTGGTGAAGCAAATGCAACGAATACAACTGCTTTTGACCTTCAAGTATCTTATGATGGCGGAAAAACTTATGAAAATGTAGATGTTGTAAATAACAATACATTAGCAATAACAGATAGGAACTTAAAAGAGCCTGTTACATCACAACATTTTAGACTTAATGTGCGTGATTCAGGACGCTCTCCTTGGGCCGCTGTTCGTATTTATGAATTTGAACTTTATGAACACACAGGGCAAGAACAGACAGAGTACTTACCGATGAACTTTGTTAAAGCCATTAATAATGAAGGGGCTACGGATACAGTAACTTTTAGAAAGGTGCCAGTAGGTCAAACAGTTCGTCTTTACAAGACAATAGAAGATGAAGAAGCCTTTGCTGAAAAGGTAGCAGATGAAACAGGCAATGTAGTTTTTGAAGGGTTAGATTTAGGCACATCTGAAGGACGTATTTACTATACAACTCAAGATTCTGAGAGAGCAGAAAGCGCACGAATGAGTGTATCCTATGACAATGAAACTTGGAAGGCTACTCCTATTCCAGCAACCTTTAAAATTAAAGACTATGTAGTAGAAAAATCTACACTTGGTAATCAATACTATGCAACACTTGAAATTGGTGATCTAGAACCAGGTGAAGTGGTGCACTACTATGAATCAGAAACTGATATCACACCTAAAAAATCAAGTGTACCAGTAGCTGAAGGTGAAACAACAGCAGTTATTGAGCGTATTCTTTTAAATAATGAAGGCGGTCTTATCAATCTTGAAACGAAGCGTGAAGGGATGAAAGCAACACGCTTTAATGCAGCTTACAATGCAGAGAGAGAAATTTCTACAAAAGGTAAGATCCAAATTAATGTAACAAGTACTAATGGTACAGCAATGCAAAGTGCCTTCTATGATATTTATAAAGATGGTGAAAAAGTAGGAGAGATTGCTACAGATAATGCAGGTATGGGGGTAAGTGAGGCATTAGACCCAGGTGTTTATACACTTAAATTTAGTAGTGCACTTGAAGGATATGTACCTGATACAAAAGAGTACACTGTAGAGATTACTGAGCCTCTTCAAGTGGTAGAGCAAAACATAGTACTTGAAATCAAAGTTAAAGAAGTAGCTGACCTTATCGCAAATGTTAAACAGTTTGAAAATTATACACTTCCAGAAACTGTAACGGCGACTTTAGCAGATCTTTCTACAGAGGAACTTCCTGTAACTTGGGATAAAGCAGTGGATACAACAGAAGTAGGCGTATTTGAATTCTTGGGTACAGTTAAAAACTATGACAAACAAGTGAAACTGACTTTAACTGTTGAAGAAGCAGAAAGTACAGAAATGAAGATTAAAGAAGTTAAGAATCCACAAGATATTACGGTAGAGTTTGGGACAGTAGTAGAAGACCTTACATTACCTAAGCAAGTAACAGTTGTACTTGAAAATGATACAGAAGTAGAGGTGCCTGTAGTTTGGGATACTACAAGCTATGATGGGAATATAGCTGATACTTATACATTGCAGGGTAACCTTTCACTAGGTAGAACGGTAGTCAATCCAGATGGGCTTAAAGCAAGTATCAATGTCATTGTACAAGAACAAGGTATGGTAGCGCCAGAAGCTACATTAACTATGGAAGGTAAGATTCAAGCAGGTGTATCTAATCGTGTAACTTATACTGTAAATGTTGCTAACTTAGAAGATGTTAACGTATATGAAGTAGCTTTAACTTATGATCCAAATCAATTAACTATTACAAATGCACCTCTTGAACTTCCAACAGGAGTTAAGATTCAAACAAGCAATAAACCAGGTAAGATTAAAGTAACTTTCGGTACAACAGATATTCAGGACCTTCTTGAATCTACACCAATAATCTCTTTCGATTTTAAAACAAGTACTTCTATTAAAGAAGGGGATAAAGTTAAAGTAGAACTAGAAACTGTTAAGGCTGTTTCAATTGATGAACAGGATCAGACTACACTTCACACTATTATAGGAAGTATTTCAGATAATGAAGCATCAGGCAAACCAGCAGGAACAGATATTAATGGTGATGGAGATGTTACACTTGAAGACCTTTCTATTGCTATGAAGTACTATATGACAGATAAAGATAGCACAAATTGGGATAAAGCTAAGAAGTGTGATGTCAATGCAGATGGCGTTATTGACCTTGCAGACCTTATTGCTATTTCAGCTAAGCGAACAGATTTAAACTAGAAGTAATAAAATAAAGGCTGCCATAGGATAGTTTAAATAGAAATAAGGCTTTATGGCAGCCTTATAAATAATAGGGGGAAGTAGATGAAACAAGGGATAAAGATAGGATTAATGGGAGTTATGGCAATGAGTGTACAGTTTATTTATGGGGCAGAAAATATTCTTCAAAATCATGAATTAGTCATTCCATTAGATGAAACAAGCTTTACCGTGGAGCTTAATTTAGAAGAGGATAAGTCATATGCAGGAGCCGAATTTGGAATAGATTTATCTGAAGGAGTAGTAATTAAGGAAATTGATTATGGCATTGACCAGGATTACATGAGTGTAGGACCTGTTATGAATAATAAGGGGGATTATTATTTTGGTTTTTTCGATGGAGAAAATAAGTATCTTGGGGACTATACCATTACAATGACCTTAGAGAAATCTGATGAAACTATAAAAGAAGCATCAGTTAGCTTAAAAGCACTTAATATTACGCGTTTAGATGAGAATAAAAATGTAGAAACTGATAGGCAAAGTTTAAATGAAGTACTTACAGTACAATTTGAAACACCACAGGAAGTATGGGTACCAGAAATAGAGAAAGAAGCTATTATACTAGAAGAGAGTGGGGAGAAGGAACAAGAACAAGTGGCGAAAGAACCAGTTAAAGTAGAAAAAGAGCAGGTTGTCAAAGAAGAGATAGAGCAAGAGGTAGAACCAGAAATTATTCAAGAAGCAGAAGAAAGTGGAAAAGTAGAGGAACCTGTTAAAGAAATTATAGTGCCTGAAAAAGAAATTATAGAAGTAGAAGTGGAGAAGCCTATACCATATGGAAAGATAAGCTTTGTCACACTTGTTGTAGCTGTACTAGCCTTTTTCGTAGGACGTTTTACAAAAAAAGGTGTACTGAAGGAGGATCAACATGAACACACACTTTAATTTATTTATCAAAAAGGTAGCGTGTTTATTGTGTATTCTGATGATAAGTACTAGTTTGAATGTACTTACTTGTGGAAAGACTATGGGTAATGAGATTGTACATAATACAGTAGATTATCTGCCTAGTTCAGTTGGTACAACAGACAATGTACCAGCAGTAATTATAGGGAGTGTCTGTGATCTGATACTACCTGTGACTACGGGCGGTGCTTGTAATTTAGTACTACCTGTGACTACGGACAGCGCTTGTGACTTAGTACCATCTGTAACTACAGATGGTGCATATGATATAGTACCTGATATAACCACACCAAGTGTTTATACTATTTTAAAAGCAGATAAAACTTCAGTATGTGAAGGAGAAAAAGAAATAGTTCAATTTGAAATCGAAATAGGTGCTCTAAATCATGTAAATTTATTTGAGCTGGAAATGGAGTATGATGAAAAGCAGCTTACATATATAGGGGAAGAAATCCTTCTTGAGCATAGTTTAATCATTAATAAACAAGTAAAACAAGGGAAAATTTTCATGACCTTTGGTCTTATGAAAGCGCAAGATCTAGAAGAAGGGCAGAAAATAATTAGGTTACAGTTTGAAACCAAGGATTCACTTAAAGAAAATGAGCTTGTTCGTGTAACATTAAATGAGTGGAAAATGGTAACTATTAATGAAGAGGATGAAACAGAGTCTTATAATGGAGTAACTACACCGCAGGTTCTAACATTGAAGGTAGAAGGTAAAGTAACAGCAGATATTAATAAAGATGGAAATGTGACGTTAGAAGATTTATCTATTGCACTTAAATATTATGGAGTAGATAGAGAGAGTCTGTTGTGGGAAGTAGCAAAAAAATGTGATGTTATTAAAGATGAGATTATTAATATTGCGGATTTAGTAGAAATCAGTAGTAAAAGGATAGGTATAAACAGTAAATAACAAAATAATAAGTCAAAGAAATGCCTAGTTAGAAGGGATATAGCATCCAGTATAAATAGGTATTTTTTATGAGTTTAGTGTATGCTATTATGAATAGTTTGAAGTATATTAAAGAATATTATTACAAATAAAGATTGACAATTATACGTGTGCATAAAAAGCCTAGAGAAGAACAATAAAAGTGGCTTTAACAATTAAAGAAATAGCATATGTTTGGAGAGTGAATAAAATAGAACTTCAGAAAATAGCTAATGAAATTCGTAAAGGCATTGTAACAGTTGTACATAGCGATGGCATCAGGATATCCAGGTGGTTCACTTTCTGCAGCAGATTTACTTACTTATCTATACTTTGAAGAAATGCATATTGCACCAGGTCTTTATGCCACCCTAGCACAAAGGGGGTATTTCCTCATAGAGGACTTAAAAACACTAAGACATGTAGGTTCTTACCTTTAAGGGCATCCTGATATGAAACACATTCCAGGTGTAGATATGTCTAGTGGCTCACTTGGGCAAGGTTTATCAGCGGCAGTAGGTATGGCGCTTTCAGCTAAGTTATCACATAAAGAGCATAGAGTATATGCACTTCTTGGGGAGGGGAAAATTCAAGAAGGACAAATATGGGAAGCTGCTATGTTTGCAGGTGCAAGGAAACTTGATAATCTAGTGGTTATTGTAGATAACAATGGTCTTCAAATTGATGGAGCTATAGAAGATGTATGCTCACCTTATCCAATTGATCAAAAGTTTGAAGCTTTTAATTTTGATGTGATTAATATTAGTGCCCATAATTTTGCTGAAATAGATGCAGCTTTTAAAATGGCAAGACAAATTAAGGATAGGCCTACTGTAATTATTGCAAAGAGTATTAAAGGTAGGGGGGTATCCTTTATGGAAAATCAAGCCTCATGGCATGGCATGGCGCCAAATGATGAGCAATATGCTAGGGCTATAGAGGAGTTAGAGAAGGTAGGTGAAGTCTTATGTCAGAAGTAAAGAAGATTGCAACAAGAGAAAGTTATGGAAATGCCTTAGTTGAAATTGGAGCAGTTTATCCAAATATAGTGGCACTCGATGCAGATCTTGCTGAGGCTACAAAGACAGGCATATTCAAAAAGACTTATCCAGATAGACATATTGACTGTGGGATTGCAGAATGCAATATGGTAGGTATTGCTGCAGGATTAGCTTCTACGGGCAAGATACCTTTTGTAAGTTCCTTTGCTATGTTTGCCGCAGGCCGTGCTTTTGAACAGGTGCGTAATGCAGTAGGTTATCCTCATCTCAATGTAAAGATTGGCGCAACCCATGCAGGAATCTCTGTAGGAGAAGATGGTGCAACGCATCAATGCAATGAAGATATAGCGCTTATGCGTACTATACCAGGTATGGTAGTTATCAATCCATCAGATGATATTGAGACAAGGGGAGCAGTTAAGGCATCCGTTCAGTATGAAGGACCTGTATATCTAAGATTTGGACGCCTAGCTGTTCCAATAATCAATGATAGAGAAGAGTATACTTTTGAAATAGGTAAGGGAGTTACTCTTAAAGAGGGTAATGATGTAACAATTATTGCAACAGGTATGTGTGTAGCAAATGCCTTAGAAGCAGTCAACAGCTTTGAAGAAGAAGGCATTCACGCAGGAGTTATTAATATCCATACCATTAAACCTTTAGATGAAGCACTTATTATAGAATCAGCTAAGAAAAGTGGTAAAGTCGTAACAGTCGAAGAACACTCTATAATTGGAGGATTAGGTAGTGCAGTGTGTGATGTGCTTGCTGAGAAGTATCCTACAAAGGTAATGAAGATTGGCATTGATGATGTATTTGGAGAGTCAGGGCCTGCGGTGGAACTGATTAAAAAGTACGGGTTAGATAGTGAAAGTATTTATAATAAAGTAAAGGCATTTATAGATTAACAAAAAGATAAAAATAGTCTATGTGTAATAAGATACTTTGCACATAGGCTATTTTTATAATTCAATTAACCAGTATATAGGAAGCCGCATAAGTTATTACTCAAAAAATTAACCTATACAAATAAAAATGGTAACAGCTTATCCATGGCAGGGTAAAATAGAACTGATTATAGATACTGAGCGGCCCCTAGAGTTTGAGATGAATTTAAGAATACCAGGATGGTGCAAACAGTATCAACTTTCTATCAATAACATATCCTATCAATGTATGTATACGGAAAAGGGATATATTAAGTTAAAAAGAGAATGGAAAGCAGGAGATAGCATTACTTTAGTACTCGATATGCCGATTAATAAGGTTATTGCACACCCTAATGTGAAAGCAGATGCACACAAAGTAGCTATTCAAAGAGGCCCGATTATTTATTGTGCAGAAGAAATAGATAATCGAGAGACTTACGAAGCCATTCAAATAACTGATGATATAAGTTTCGAGGTAAGAGAATCTGAACAATTAAAAGGTATTGTAGAAGTGATCGCCAAGCGCCCTAATCAACAAGAATATGTTTTTGTTCCTTATTATAGCTGGGGGAATAGGGAAATAGGAAAAATGAAAGTATGGCAGAATTAGTAGTAATTTTTACAGATTATGTTAAAATATATAACATAATATTTTTGTATAATAGGAAGGACACGATAGATGATGGACACTTCAATTGACTTGATGCAGTATGCCGCAGTAGGTGGTGTAATAGGGATACTTATTTCGCTCATACCGGTTGCCATATATTTAGCAGGTGCTGCAAAACGTGACGCAAAGAGAGAAGCAAAAAGAGAACGTAAACTTAAAAAAAAAGAAGCAAAAAAAGTAAAGAAGATGGGCGAAAAAGTAGTATCAGAAGAAAATCAAGAACCACAAGAAGTAAGAAAAGTTCACAGGGAAGTACCGCCAGTCAAACAGGAGGAAGTACAAGAGCCAAGTCAGCCACAAGTAAGTACGCAGCAGGCAGAGGAAAGGTTACAGCCAGTAGAAAAAGCACTAAATCAGGAGCAGGAAAGCAAGCAGCAAGTGCAGGAGCCAAATCAACTAGAGGAAAGCAAACAGCAAGCAGAAAAAGTAAGTCAGTCTCAGGTAAGAGAACAACTGGTGGAAGAAGTAAGATGGCCACAGGAAAAACCACAACAAGGAGCAAGTCAGCTTCAAGTAAACGAACCACTAGTGGAGGAGATAAATCCACCCCTAGAAAAAATACCGCAAGTAGAAGTGCAAAATCAGGAGCAGGCAAGGGGACAAGTAGAAAATCTACAACCAGCAGAAGTAGCAAGTAGCCTCAAGGAAGAACCCCATTTAGAAAAAATTATTAGTCAGCTCAAACAAAAAAGTGAGGAATTAGAAGCAGAAAAGTATAAGCAGTTTGCTGAAGATAAACTAGTGCAGCAACAAAATACACAAATCGTATCAGAAACAAGCTATGCAGAAGGATCCGTACCTGTTATTTTAAACTTCTATAAAGTAAGTGCTACTCAAAAAGATGAAAATAAAAGATTTGTACTTGATGGTTATTTAACTATTGGTAGAAATACAGGTTATCATCACTGGACTATTGAGGGAGATATGACAGTATCAGGAAATCACTGTAAGATTTATCAAAGAAATCAAGAGCTTTATATACTAGATTTAAATTCTACAAATGGTACATACATTAATGGACAGAGAGTAAGAGGTGAAATGAAGCTTTCTAATCATGATAAGATTCGCATTGGTCAAAGTGAATATAGATTAGGTCTATAAGAGCTGGATGAATTAAAATGCGGAAGTACTTTAAGTGAGAGTAAATTGAGAAGTTATACAAATACTATAGTATAATGGCATATAAAATTTAAAACAGTGAGGTGTAAAATGACAGCATTAGAGAAGCAATTTGAAGAAGAACTAATTAAAAACTGCCAAATAGCAGAGAAAGAATGTGGTTGTAAATTAACACGCTTCTTACAGACAGTAGAGAAGTTTGGTGGAGTTAAAACAGCAAAAGAAATTCTGAGAAAAGGTAGACTTTCGGATGGATTTGATAAATTACAAGAAGCAGGGCGTATAGAGCTTACTATGGAAGCAGTAGTATGTGATAGTAAGTATGGTGACCTCTTTACAGATGATGAAGTAAATAGCTGTTATGAAGTACTGTGTGAGCATGGATACTATAAGTAATAGGAAAATGAAAAAGAATAATGAATGCTAAAAAGAACTAACTGCCTAGGCAGTTAGTTCTTTTTAGCATTAGAAGAAAGTAAGGCATCACCCTTAGCAATATTAAGCATTCTAGCAGCTTCAAATAAATTTTGGGGATCATGTTCTTCTAATACACCATCTGGAGTTGGGCCACTATTGACAATAAGTAGATTACCTTGTTTGGTTAAATGATGATATTTTTCTGCAATAAAAGCAGGTGTAAGAGTTTGCGTTTTGGGATAAGCTGGCCCCCAGAACCAATAAGTCATATTAAGAATGCAAATAGTAGCTTCAAATAGTAAGTATTATATTCTCTAATGGTGATGTTTACACCAAAACTACAATGAGGTTGAAGTGCTTTTAATGATTTGACATTGTTTTGTGTTATGATTTTAGTATATATTTATAAAAGATTAAATAAAATTAATATAATTATTTAACAAAAACACTATTTATAATAATTGAATTCTATTATAATATTAATGAAATTTTAAACTACAAACTAAAATGATAGGAGTAATAAGATGTTACATAATCAGTTTGAAGCATTAGGATTAAAGCCATATGGAGCGGTACCTTCTAGAAGACAAATGGATTGGTATCGTAGAGAAGCAACAGCATTTTTTCATTTTGGTGTAAATACATTTACTGATTTAGAGTGGGGAGATGGAACAGAGGCAGAAAAAATGTTTAATCCTACAGAATTAGACTGTAGACAATGGATGCGTGTTATTAAGCAGGCTGGATTTACAACAGCTATCTTAACAGCTAAACATCATGATGGATTTTGTCTATGGCCAAGTGAGTACTCTGAGCACACTATAGCAAAAAGTCCTTATAAAGAGGGAAAAGGGGATGTGGTAAGAGAGTTTGTTGAGGCTTGCCATGAATATGGTATTAAACCGGGTCTTTATCTTTCACCTTGGGATAGACATTCAAAATATTGGGGAACAGATGCATACAATACATATTATAACAATCAATTAACAGAACTTATGACACAGTATGGCAGGATTTATGAATGTTGGTGGGATGGTGCGGGCAGTACAGAAGCTCAGTACGATTGGGGAAGATGGGCATATACAGTTAGAACTCATCAACCAGATTGTATTATTTTTGGATCATTAGGTGCTACAGAATATGTAGAAGCAAGATGGGTAGGAAATGAGAGTGGTTATGCAGGTAATCCTTGTTGGGCAACCATTGACCAGAGTTCATTAGAAATAGAAAATACAGTAGAACTTAATAGCGGGAAAGCTGGTGGTAATCGCTTTATTCCAGCAGAGGTAGATGTATCCATTAGACCAGGTTGGTTTTATCATGAAAATCAAGATGGGGCAGTACGCTCAGCTGAAAACTTAGTAAAATATTGGTTTGAATCAAGTGGTAGAAATGCAGGTATCTTATTAAATTTCCCACCTGATCGCAGAGGCTTAATCCATGAGATTGATACTAAGAATGTTCTTAATGCCGCTACTATACTTCAAAAGACTTTTGCAGTAAATTTATTACAAGGAGCAGAAGTTAGTGCGACAAGTGAAATGAGGCCAATTTGTTCAGCTGATAAGATGCTTTTAAAAGATGAAAATTTATTCTATGCAGCAGATGAAAAGGATCTTACACCAACTATTACTTTTATGGCCCAAGAGCCTATTACCTTTAACTGTTTTGTACTCTCAGAAGTGATTGAGTTAGGACACCGCGTAAGAGGCTATAGGATAGAGGCAAAAGTAAAAGATGAGTGGAAAGTATTAGTAGACAATCAGTGCATTGGATTTAGATGGGCAGAGTACTTTGATACGATTACAACACAGGAAGTTAGAATTGTGATTACAGATGCGGTGGTAGCACCTGTATTACGTAGCTTTGGTGTTTATTATAAACCAGAGGTAGCGTCTGTAACGAAGACAATAGATGAAGTTGTTGACCTTATAGCGCAACCTACTACGCGTCAAAGTGTTAAAGATAATGAATTAGAAATTGAATTTGGAGGTATTTACCCATTTAATACATTAGAGATGAATGGTCAAGGAATGAAAGCTTATGTGCTTTACGCTTTTAATGGCACACAGTATGAAAAAGTATATGAGAGTAAGCATGTAAGCGCACATGAAAAAGCTGCCTTTGAAATGCAAGAAGGAAGCTATAAAGTAAAATTAGTAATAGATATGGAAGAAGGATGTAGTTTAGAAACCCTTATAGATGGGCTAGAAATCAAAATTTATAAGTCTATATAAGTGAGATTTAAGTATTAAAATAAGTTACAGTCTGCTATTAAATATCATGACAATAGCAGGAAGTGATAGATTTAGGAGGAAATATGAGAGACCAAAGAATAACAAAACTTGCACAAAACTTAATTCGGTATTCTGTGCAATTACAACCAGGAGAAAAGCTTTTAATTGACCTTCCAAATGGAGGAGAGGAGATTGCATCAGCACTTGTAGAAGAAGCATACCGTGCGGGCGGTATCCCATTTGTAAATCTAGAATCTGAAGTGATTCGCAAGGCCCTTCTTATGGGGGCTACAAAAGAGCAGTATGAGTATCAGTTAAAGTACGACTTAGAGCGTATGAAAGATATGGATGCTTATATTGCTGTAAGAAGAGTAGATAACCTTTATCAAATGAGTGATGTACCAGCAGATAAGATGAAAATCTATACAGAATATAGTGGACCACTTCACCTAGGAGAAAGATGTAAAAATACAAAGTGGTGTATTTTAGGGTACCCAACCAATAGCTTTGCTCAAATGGCGCATATGAGTACAGCAGCTTTTGAAGACTACTACTTTGATGTATGTACATTAGATTATGCTAAATTCACTGAGCTTATGGAACCTTTAAGATCACTTATGGCTAAAACAGATAAAGTACATATTAAAGCACCAGGTACAGATTTAACGTTCTCTATTAAAGGCTGCTGGGCAGGCATTTGCGGTGGACGCTTTAACATTCCAGATGGAGAAGTAGGACTAGGGGAAATTGTAAAAGACTCAGTTAATGGAACAATTGCTTATAACGTACCATCTCATTACCAAGGCACAGTGTTTACAGATATTAAATTTACCTTTAAGAATGGCAAGATTGTGGAAGCAACAGCTAATGATACAGAAAAACTTAATGCCATTTTAGATACAGATGAAGGTGCACGTTATATTGGAGAATTTTCTATTGGGACAAACCCATTTATGACACACCCTATTTATAATACCCTTTTTGATGAAAAGATGATAGGAAGCTTCCACTTTACACCAGGATGCAACTCTTCTATTCACTGGGATCTTATTCAATCTCATAAGCCAGAATGTGGCGGTGGAGAGATTTGGTTTGATGATGTACTTATTAGAAAAGATGGAGAATTTGTTTTGGATGAGCTCCTTCATCTTAATCAAGAAGCACTTCAAGAAGCTTTAAGTTAATAATAAAGCAGAAGGTATAGAATGCATGAAATAGTTAAATATTCACAAGTGATAAAGAAAAGGAGCTAGGGGAATAAAATGAGTAAGCTCGTGTCAGTCAATATTGAAAACTATAATGAAGGCGGATTTAAAAGTTATAGAATACCAGGTATTGTGATATCAAGTAAAGGTACGATTATTGTGTACTATGAAACCAGACTTTCGGCTTATGATGATTGGAGTGCAATGGGTATAGGAATGAAACGTAGCACGGATCAAGGTAAAATTTTTTCAAAAAGGCAAATGATTGCGATTTCTGAAGACCTTGCAGTGAATAATCCCGTTATGATTGCCTCTCAGGATGGACGCATACATTTTCTTTGGCAAAAAGATTATAGACAGCTTTTTTACCAAGTGAGCACGGATGATGGACTTACTTTCTCAGATCCAGTAAGTATTTTAAATGCTGTAACAGCCTTTAAAGAAGAGTACTGCTGGTCACTCTTTGCGATAGGTCCAGGACATGGCATTGAAATGAGAAATGGCAGATTAGTTGTACCTATATGGCTAGCTCGTGGAGAAGGAAATAATCACTATCCAACACAGGTAAGTACCCTTATCAGTGATGATGGAGGCACAACTTGGGAGCGTGGTGAAATCATTTACAGTAGTGAAAACTGGGGAGATGATTTCTTCTGGGTGAATGAGTCACAAGTTGTAGAACTTTCAGATGGGAGTGTCTTAATCAATATGAGGCATAACGGTATTAATCGTTACCGTTATATAGCCATCTCACCAAATGGTAAGGACCACTTTAGCACACCAGTTCCAGATAAACAACTTCCGGATGCTATTTGCTTTGGAAGTATTGTAAGAGATAAGGATGGTAAAATTTTATTTGTAAACTGCGCTAATAATGAAGAGATGAGAGGAAATGGCTGGCCTAAACGTATTCATCTCACTGTAAAAATGAGCTATGATGATGCAAAGACTTGGCAATATGCGAAACAAATTGCAGAAGTTGGGGGATACGCAGATATTGCGACTTCACCAGATGGCAAGACTTATTATTGCTTCTTTGAAGATGGGAATCCACCAGAAAATGAAGAACCAGCAAGATTAACTTTAGCCATATTTGGAGAAGCGTATTTGATCGATTAAAGCTTAGAATAGAAAGAAAAGAACCTACTTAATCTGGAGATGATGAAGTAGGTTCTTTTTAAAATGAATTTAATAAATGTAACCAATATGAGTAGTGATGGATAAAAATATTTAAAATGTGTTACAATTTTAAAATTGATTGTGTCTAAGGGGAGAAAGGGGGATAGGAGATGGAAAGTATTATAGAGATTGAACAACAAGAAATCGTAGAAATTGAGAGAATGATGAGAGAGTATGGTGATTCACTTTTACGAATGTGTATCATTTACTTGAAAGATAGAGCATTAGCAGAAGATGCAGTACAAGAAACCTTTATTAAAGTCTATCAGAAATATTATACTTTTAATCAAATATCAGAGGAAAAGACATGGATTATGCGTATTGCTATTAATGTTTGTAAAAATTATATGCGTACAAGTTGGTTTAAAAGAGTTAAGACTGGTTTAGATTTAGAAACGATTTCTAAAGAGCGTATAGACCAGAATTTTATTGAAAGAGAGAGGCAAAAACAAATTTTAAGTGAGATTGCCGAATTAGAACGTAAATATAAAGAAGTCATTCTCCTTTACTATTATCAAGAAATGTCTACAAAAGAGATTGCAAGCATTTTACATATTAAAGAAGGCACAGTAAGAGTGAGGCTACAGAGGGCAAGGCAAAAGTTAAGTGTACAATTAGAGGGGGGTGAGAAGTTATGAAAGAAGCTTATAATCTAAAAAAGGTTATAGATAAGCAACTCAAAGAAGTGCATCTTAACGCACAGCTTGAAGAGTCTATAAAAGCCAAGTGTCTAGATAGGAGTACGCAGGCAAGAAAGAAAATATATAGCGTACCTAAAGCTTTAGCACATGTGGCACTATGGATAATAGGTATCCTATTTGTCTTTTCAGGAACTGCCTATGCCATAAACCATGTAGAAGGCTTTAGTATGTTTATAGGAGAGAAGGTACTCAAAAATATAGCTCCTCATGTACAGACTATTAATAAAGAGGATCATCAAAAAGAAGTTAAAATGGTTGTAGAAGCAGCTATAGCAGATCATTACAATTCTCTTCTTGTTTTTAGTTTTATTAATGAAGGTGAAAAACCCTGGACAGAGGGGGTTAAAGTAGGAGAGTGGGATGATTCATGGTCACAATCAGGCAAATATGGACAGCCTATTCTTTCGGAGGATGGCAGGAAACTGACTTATTATGTGGAAAGTAGTGGAAATGAAGATATACTAGAAGGTAAAAAGTTTATACTAAAAGCAAGTAATATCATTCAATCAGTAGAAGTGGAAGAAGAAATTGATATACCGTTAGGTGATTTATTTCAGGCACATAACACGGTACTCGATACAATAGATTATGATTATCCACCCCATAGTAAATATCTTTATATGAAATTAGATAGGTTATTACACAGAGAAATAGGTGATTCTCAAAGAATTGTATTAAGAGAAGAGCCACTTGTGACTTTTGAGTATGTAGGGTTAATTCAAGACTCAAGGCTTGAAAATCCTATGAATCCAGATGGAGGTTTAACCCTTTATACAAGAAATGCAAGTGATAAATATTGGACAGGGACAAGTCATGATTATGTCATAGGAACTATTTCAGAAATAACAGATATACGAACAGGTAAGGTCTATACGGCACATCAAAGAAGTATAAATTATGATATGGCAACTTTATGGAGAGGAAGCCTAGGGACAAGTCAGTTTAGTGAGATCATGGACCCAGCTGATATACCTTATCTAAAAGCTACAAAAGTAACTTATGAGGTGCAGGAAGTCCTTACAAAACAAGACTGGAAAGTGGAATTTGATGTGCAAGATACAACGACCATAGAGCCTATTCAGCTTAATTTAGGTTTTGCTGCAAATGGAGAATCGATTCAGATTCAGCAGATGAATATATCCGTAATGGGGATTACCTTAACAGGAACAAAAACAGGAAGGCCAAAAGATCCTAAGAAGGATTCAATCTATGAACAGATAAAAGTAGAGATGCATATGCAAGATGGTAGTATCATTCCATTTATAAATAGTGATACGACTAGTAGTAAAGATAAGTTTAAAGCTACCTGTGTAGTTTTAGATGATAAACATGATAGGGTGTTCTTAGACATAGAGAAGATAGACAAAATCTTTATTAATGGAGAGCAGGTATGGTCTGCATCACCAAGTATGTAAAAAGAGTGTTCACTTAGCAAAAGTGAACACTCTTTTTTTAGCTAGTCATAGCTTAACTATAAGATTTTTTTAATGCTTTAAGGAGGACTTTTTTATCCTTTTTATAAGGGGTAACAGGGCAAATGGTTTTATCTGTAACACCCATTAATTTATAAATAGCCATACGTGCTGCACGGACAGAATACTCTTCAGTAAAGACCATATCTTCAGGAATTTCAACGAATTGGCTAATCATAGCAAAGTTGGTTGAACCTTGTGGAATGACTTGTGGGCGGTCTGTCATTTTACGAGGTTGGAATTGAGCGTCAATATAAGGCATCATACAAGGAATAACATTCACTACATCTGCCATAATCTCATCTAAATGATCTTCCCAGTGGAAGTGATGAATAAGCTCTGTAAGGATTTCTTCACCTGTACAATCACGCATAGCTTTTTTTACATAGTTGCCTGTTTTATCTGTATATAGGCCATAGCCCCAGAAGATAGTTGTATCAGCTGGTTGATTTTTAAAGTGTGGCTGTGCTGCAACGACAATACTCATAAGCCAGTTAGAATCCTTGAAGGTCATAAGGGCACCACTTCCAGGAATATTGCCTGAGAATTGTTCAATCATTTTAAGAAGTTTATTACCTTTGCAAGTTACAGTAAAGCTTTCCCAGTTGGTTTCATCTGGATGCCCAAAGAAAGGTTCAGGATTGCCAAGCCCTTCTCTCTTAGCAGCCACTTTGGCCCAAAGGTCACCAGAGATAGGGTTTGTTGGGTTATAAGGGGCTGGTGTATACATATCGCCAAGAGTTGCACTATCTGTCATACATCCGTTAGTCATAATGCAAAGGTCTTGGTCTTGTAACGTAATAATTTCTTCGCCTTCACTTGTCTCAAGGTGAATAGCAGTTACAGTAATAGAGTGGCCTTCTTTAAAATCAAGGTCTGTTACTGTAGCATTAGTATGGAAGTTCACACCATAGCCTTCTAAGTAAGTGCGTAGTGGTAAAATGACAGAGTCATATTGGTTATAAGGTGTACGTGTAACCCCTTCAAGTGTTTCAATACGTGAGAATTCAAAAATCATACGTTCCATATAGCGTTTGAATTCAAAGAGACTAGACCATTTTTGGAAGGCAAAAGTAGTTTGCCACATATACCAGAAGTTGGTTGTAAAGAAATGAGGACTTTCTGCAAACCATTCTTCAATGGTCATATCATCAAGAGTTTCTTCTGGCGTAATCATAAGTTTACCAAGAAGAAGACGGTCTTGTGTATCAAAGCCCATACTTGTTACATCTTGAATTACACCTTCTTTATCAATAAGACGTGCCTGTGCATGAGTTGGATGTAAGTGGTCAAAGTTTAGAATTTCTTCTGTAACACTCATGCCTGGCATATCAAGAGAAGGAATAGAAGAGAAAAGCTCCCAGAAGTTTTCGTAAGTCTCTTCGTTAAGCATACGACCACCACGGCATACAAAGCCGTTTGTTACATTACCAGCCCCATCGTTGCTGCCGCCAAGTATATTCATACCTTCAAAGATGTGAATGTTACTTCCTGGGAATTTACAGTCGCGAATAAGATAAGCAGCACCTGCTAAAGAAGCAAGACCACCACCTACAAAGTACACTTGTCTGTCACTATGGTCAGGATAGTTGCTAAGAAGAGGTGTCATTTTATGTGTGTTTTTTTTCTTATTAGTATGATGCATGGCAAAAGCCGCAGCACCTGTAATAGCACCTACAGTTAAAAGAGCGCCTAAATGATTTTTTTTCATATGAAATACCCCCGATTCTTTAAGTTGTTAAGCTGTTTATAGGCCTAGTATATAGAAGGTTAAGAAAGTTGTAATTAGACAAAAAGGAGAATTTGTATAAGAACTAGACAAAAGTGAAAATGTGTATATATATCTTCAAGCTATATAGGCCTAAACTAAGTTTAAATGAAAGAAAGGGGATTATAAGATGAGTTTGGAGACAAAATTAAAGCAGGTTACGCTTAGTGTGTCTCTTCGCCATTTATTGAGAAATAAGGCGAAATCTAAAGAGCGTACCTGCCGTAATATGATTGAGTTAGGGAAAGGATTAAGTAAAGTTACACCTTCAGAAGGTGAGCTAAGTAGACTCTATCAAGAGCTTTTAAAAATGATAGATGAAAAAGATGAAGATGAGCTTAAAAAATGGATGATAGGTGTTTTTAAGCTATAGAAGCCTTTCGTGTTCTTTGATATAGAAATTATAGCCAAGTTGTTCACTGTGGCGTGCAAGTTTTTTAAAGTTCTTAGCAACCTCTTCGGGTGGCTGTTTCATATTGGACTGAACCCAAGAAAGAATAACACCACAAATGCCATAAGCATAGAATTCTGAGAAAAACTGCTTTTGCTGTGCTTGTACTTTATGCTGGGTATCTAAAGCATTAATAGCTTCTGTAAAGAGGGTGGCAGTAATTTCTAAAAGATAGTCCATAAAATAGCGGCTGTCATGCTTGATGGTATGACAATAAAACGTCTGATCCTTCTTCATAATATTTAATAGAAGAAGGATTTTTTGATCCCAATTTTCAAAAGTAATATCTTCTACTACAAAAGCAAAGCCCTCTGTATAGTAAATCCAAGTAAGGAGCTCATATTTATCTTGAAAGTGATAATAAAAAGTTTGCCTGTTAAGCCCACAGGCTTTTGTAAGGTCTGCTATTGAAATTTTATCAAAAGGTTTCTCGAGAATGAGACTTTTAAGTGCTGTAGCAATAGCTTTTTTGGTAATAAGTGATTCTGACATAGGCCCCTCCTTTGTAAGTTAATATGAAAATACTATAGCAGATTCTATTGCGGCCTATCAAGTTCCCCTAGAGATTTTTCGCTAAACATAATGGTTATGGCATAGACATGTTCATAGTTGTGCTTTTCATAGACCTCAGGCTTATAAAAATGCTCTAGAGTGTAAGAGCTAACTACATTTTGAGAAGTTAGTATTTGCATAACCAGTGGGATTTCTTTTCTAAAATAGAAATTGTTAAGTTTATAAGACTATTTGTTAAAAAACAACTTACAAAGTTAAATCGAGTTTAAATATATTGTCATACTTAAAAGAATATTATAACGTATTAGATATAAAAGTTTAAATAGAAATATAAAAAGATTAGATTAAAGAAGAGGTATAAAAAAGATGGACAATATTAAAGTGATTATATGTGATTTAGATGGAACCTTATATCAAGACAGACAATATTATAAACGATTTATTTCTCATCTTTTGAAAGGAAGTGTATTTGAAGAGTTTGAAGCGCTTATTCAAGCAAAAGCTGATGCTATCATAGAAGGTAAGGATAAGTTTTTATTAGGGCATCTTTATGATAGGACAATGGACTTAACAGGTAAAACATTAGAAGAGAGATTAGATATTGAACCTATTGTAAATATAGATGGACATTTTGAAAACTATTTAGATAGAAAGTATGGATTCATAGGGGATGGATGGAGTATAGTCTTTATGCTTGCTAGCCAATTAGGCATAGCAAAAGAAGTAGTAGATAGAGCCTTTGCTAAGGTAAGAGAAGAAATGCTTATGCCTGAGTATGCTATAGAGGTCAATGAGCAACTTGTGCAGGTTCTAGGTGAACTTGCTAAGTACACAGAGGGGATGTATATGATGACGAATACAGCTAGGCCAGAAGCAATCGATTTTACCAAGTATATTAACTTAGAGGATAAATTTAACATCATTCACTATGGGGCAGATAAGCCTTTTGGTCTTATGGAGCACTTACCAGGCATCCTTAAAAATCATCATATAGAGGGTTCAGAAATATTAGCTATTGGGGACCATGGCTATAATGACCTTTATCCTGTTAAAGCTATTGGAGGTCATACCATTTTAACTTCCCCTTATGATATTCATGATCATGTAGATTGGTCAGTACGTGTTCATACATTAGAACAATTAAGAGAGCAGTTAGAAGAAGTTTTAGTCTACTGCAAGAAGAGAGAAAGTGCTTAATGATAATGGCATGATGTCAAGTTCATGAGATATAAAAGGAAGAGAGAAAGTTTTGATGAGGACTATTTACAAAGAGATAGTCCTCGTTTTGATTTATGAGTCAAAACTCTATTTATCATAAATTTAATATAAAAAAACAATTATTTAACCTAAAGTTCCTCAGAGTTTAATAAAACCTCTTTAAAATAGGCCTTGTAACAGCAGAAGAGAATAAAGTTAGACCAATAAGGGAGGACTTATGTCAGAGATTTGTTTAAAGAATATAAGAAAGACTTATGAGAACGGAACAACCGTTATTGAAAATCTAAATTTAAAAATTGAGTCAGGTAGCTTTACAGTATTAGTAGGGCCTTCTGGGTGTGGCAAATCAACTACATTAAGGATGATCGCGGGCTTAGAAGATACAACAGATGGAGAAATTTATATTGATGGCAAACTGATGAATCATGTAGAGCCAGGAGATAGGGATATTGCTATGGTATTTCAAAACTATGCTTTATATCCGACTATGACGGTGAAAGGCAATATTGAGTTTGGTCTTATTAATGCCAAAGTACCTAAGGCAGAGAGAGAACGTCTTATTGAAGAAATCGCAGGCATTGTGGATTTAACAGAACATCTTCATAAAAAACCTTCCCAACTATCTGGTGGGCAAAGACAACGTGTAGCCTTGGCAAGAGCCATGGTGAAGAAGCCAAAAGTATTCTTAATGGATGAACCTTTAAGTAATTTAGATGCTAAATTACGTAATCAAATGCGATCAGAGCTTATTGAGCTTCATCATAAATTAGGAGTGACTTTTGTATATGTAACGCATGACCAAGTAGAAGCCTTATCTATGGCAACAGATATTGTACTCATGGAAAAAGGTGTGATTAGACAGCACAGTACACCTCATGAAATCTATGCATCTCCTCAAAATATTTTTACAGCACAATTTATTGGGACACCGGAGATGAATATCTTAACAAGAGACAAGGTTAACAAATGTCTAGAGCTACAACCAGAAGTAGGCTATATAGGTTTTAGGCCTTCTAAAGTGAAAATCTATGAAGAAGGCGATGAGACAAAAGAAAAGTTCGTATTTAAGGGTTCTGTTTTAACAAGAGAGATGCTTGGTTCAGAAGTTATTTATCGTATCCAAACTAAGATGGGTGTTATAGCCATTAAGGTATTTAATGATGTAGAACTTGAAATAGAAGATGAAGTAAAGCTTTCTCTTGCTTATAAACATATGTATGGATTTGACTACAATAAAGATAGAATTCAGGGGAGTATATTATGAAAAAAGCTATTAAGACTCTGAAGCCTTATTTATTTGTGGCACCGGCACTTATCGTTTTTATTGTGTTTTCTATTTATCCTATTTTAAATACTATTTTCCTTAGTTTTTATGAATGGGATATGATTTCACCTACTAAAGAATTTGTAGGTATTAAAAACTATCAAACTTTATTTAGAGATGTAAAGTTTTATCAAACCCTATCCAATACCTTTGTGTATATGCTATTAACGGTTGGATTAGGTGTGATTTTAGCTATAGCCTTAGCTTTATTTTTAAGGAAGGATACACGCATTAATAAATTTATGCAAAATCTCATTTTTACACCTTATATTGTATCCCTTGCCTCTATTTCATTCTTATGGATGTGGCTTATGAATAATGACTTTGGACTACTTAACTATCTTTTATCCCTAGTGGGGGTAGGACCTATAGATTGGCTAGGTAATCCTAAAGTGGCCTTAATCTCACTTGTAATTATTTCTGTATGGAAGACGCTAGGGTACAATACGCTTATTATTTTATCAGCCCTTCAAAGTATACCAAAGCATTTGTATGAAGCGGCATCTTTGGATAAAGCAACTAAAAGGCAAACCTTCTTTAAAATTACCTTGCCTATGATTTCGCCTACACTCTTTTTCTTAACCATTGTAAGTATTATTGCCTCATTTAAAGTTTTTGAGACTATTCAAATCATTACAAATGGAGGGCCTCAAAATAGTACCAATACTCTTGTGTATTCCATTTATGAATATGGATTCCAGTTCTATAAGATTGGGTATGCATCAACCATTGGTGTGGTACTCCTTGTAATTATCTCCATTTTTACAATCATTTACTTTAAGTTACTTTCTAAGAAAGTTCATTACCAATAGGAGGCAGTATGAAAAGGATTAAACAACTTCCAAGATTTATGGTGACAGTGATTTTATTTCTCATATTTTTCTTTCCGTTTTATTGGATGTTTATCACATCTGTCAAAACTTTAGGGGAGACTGTTATTTTCCCACCGAGTATGTGGCCAGAAGTTTTTCAGTGGCAAAACTTCCAGCAAGCTTTTAATTCTATACCTTTTATGCATTATCTTAAGAACAGTATCATCATTACAATAAGTGTACTTGTTTTACAAATGCTTACCATTGTTCCAGCAGCTTATGCCTTTGCTAGGTATGAGTTTAAAGGGGATAAACTTATCTTTGGGATTATTATGATTACTATGATGATTCCAGGACAGCTTGTTTTCCTACCTTTATTCGTTATGTTTTCTAATATGGGACTTATTAATAAATTGCCAAGTCTTATTTTACCGTTTGCTTCTAGTGCCTTTGGCATCTTTATGTTAAGGCAAACTTTTAAACAAGTTCCAAAAGAGCTGATTGAAGCAGCTAAACTAGATAAGGCAGGGGAGTTTAAAATCATTACTAAAATTATGCTACCTCTTGCTAGACCGACTCTTACAACGTTAGCTTTATTAACCTTTATTAGTACATGGAATGATTATTTCTGGCCTTTAACGTTAACTACAAACGATAGTGTTAGAACATTACCAGTAGGAATTGCTTCCTTAAGACAGATTGAAAGTGGTGTAAACTATCATATTTTAATGGCAGGTAATGTCATGCTGGTTATACCGATTTTAATTGCATTCCTATTTGCACAAAAACAAATTATTAAAGCTTTTACCTATTTAGGGGATAAATAAAATTTGAATACTCATAAAAGGAGAATGAAAATGAATAAAAATCTTTTTAGAAAAATGTTAGGTGCTTCACTTATTGCTATGATTTCTATAAATACAGTAGGATGTGCATCAGGCCAGGCCGCTGAGGCACAAAGTAGTGTGAAAGATACCCAGAAAGGAAGCAATCAGGAAGGTGAAATGATTGAATTAGAATTTTGGTACTCTTGGCAAGATAAAGTAGCCGAAAATAACCAAGAGCTTACTGAAAAATTTAATGAAACCGTTGGCAAAGAAAATAATATTCGTATTACAGCTGAATACCAAGGTAGCTATGATGAATTACATACAAAACTTAAAAGTGCTTTCATTGCCAATGAACAACCAGCTATTTCTGTAATGGAGATTGCCAGTATTAAAAGCTTTGCTGATGCAGGCATGATTGAACCTTTAGAGAACTATATTAGTGATGAAAAAGAAAGTCAATTCTTACCGGGATTAATGGATAATTCTTATGTAGATGGTAAGCTCTATGGCGTACCTTACTTAAGAAGTACACCTATTTTCTACTATAACAAAACGTTATTTGATCAGGCAGGCATTACCAGTGCACCAACCAATTGGGAAGAGCTTGCAAGTACTTCTAAACAACTTGAAAGTATTGGTGTAAAAGGTTTTGGATTCCTTAATGATATTTGGCATTTTGAAGCATACACACAAGGTAATGGTGGAAATATAGTGAATGCAGATGAAACAGAAGCTATCTTTAATCAGGTACCTGCGGTTGAGGCTGTAGAGTTCTTAAAAGAAGGTATAGAAAAATATAACTTTAAATATTATAGTGGTAACAATGCAAGTGATACACGTACAACTGAAATTATGAATCAAAAAATTGGTATGTGGGTGGACTCTACAGGATCTCTTAATAATACGTTAGATATTGCGGGGCAAAATGGTTATGAAATTGGTACAGCTTTTATCCCATGTGGCAAAGAATATAGCGTACCAACAGGGGGATGTAATATTGTTATGACTTCTAAATTAACCGATGAAGAAAAAGAGGCAGCAGCACTTTTTATTAACTTTATGACAGAAGAAGAACAAGTAGTGTATTCACATAAGAAAACAGGTTATCTTCCAACAACGATTAGTTCAACAACTCATCCAGAAATTGAAGCTTTATATGAAAGCACACCACAATTTAAAGTGGCTGTAGATCAATTACAATATGGTCATGGACGTCCTATGAATAAAGCATATGGTGAAGCCTATAATGTGTATATTAATGCTTTAGATCAGATCTTTACAACGGATGTAAAGGTGCAAGATACATTAGACAAGGCAGCTATGGAAGCAACAAAATTATTACAAGAAAGCAAATAGGAGAATGAAGAGATGAGAAAATTAGTGGTAATCAGTGTAGATTCTTTATTTACAAGTGACTTAGAAGTGGTGAAAGACTTACCAGGTTTTAAAGAAATACTAGAAGACAGTGTTGTTGTGAAAAATATAGAGTGTATTTATCCAACACTAACTTATCCATGTCATGCTACGGTTATGACAGGTCATTATCCAGAGGGGCATGGTATTCATCATAATGAAATTTTAGATCCAGAGCATTATAATGAAAATTGGTATTGGTACTATAAAGATTTAAAGGTTAAAACAATCTTTGATTATGCGAAAGAAAAGGGCCTTACAACATCAGCAGTGCTATGGCCGGTAACAGCTGATGCACCTATAGATTATCTTATTCCTGAGATCTGGGCGCCAGAGTATGATGCAGCGAATAAAAGAATTGTAGAAACAACATCATCTCTTATGGAAGAGATTTACGAGCATCATAAAGGGTTACTTAATTGGAAGAAAAATCCTCATCTTGACCAGTTTGGAGAAGCTTGTTTATTAGAGATTGTAGACCGTTATGCACCAGATGTACTCTTTTTGCATCAGGCAAGTCTAGATCATGCAAGACACGCGGCAGGTACTCAGGCTGAATTAGTAAGTGAGGCGCAAAGACTGCATGGACAGTGGATTCAAAATATAATAGACCTCTACAAACGTAAAGGCCTATTTGAAGATACAACCTTTGTTGTACTAGGAGATCATGGTCAGCTAGATATACAAAGTGTCATCAGTATCAATGAAATGCTAAGACGTGCAGGCTTAATTAAGACAGATGGAGCGGGCAATGTATTAGAGTATGAGGCCTATATGCAGTCAGCTGGTATCTCAGGACATTTATACATAGTAAATCAAGAAGCAGAAATTAAAGCTTTAGAAGTAATGGAAGAAGCTAAGAAGTTAGGTTATATTGAAGCCATCTTCAATAAAGAAGAGGCTAAAGCACTTCATCTTACAGGAGACTTTGAATACGTAGTAGAAGGTAGTGCAGGTATATCTATATCTAATCAAGTAGACTGTGAGGTGGTACAAGATGTAGATACAGAAGACTACAAGTATTCAAAGGCTACCCATGGACACCTTCCTGTAAAAGGAGATAAGCCACCTTTCATTATTTACAATTCTAAACGCCCAGCCAAGGTTATAGAATCTGGTAAGCTGGTAGATGAATTCCCAACTTTAATGAAGTTATTAGGGTTAGAGTTACCAGAAGGATTAGAAGGCAAGGCATTTATAGATTAAATCTTTAGGGAGCATTAGTGTTATGAGCACTGGTGCTTTTTTTTAGCTATATTATAAAATGATTCATATAAATATAAGCATTAAGATATAACTATATGAAAACTTGGATTACTCAGTAATAAACTCCATAAAATTTATAACAAGGGAGTTAAAAAAGACGAAATTAATCGATTAGAAATTGCTGATTATAGAGAAAGTCTAGAGCAAGTATGTGAACCGTACAACGACACGCCTAGCTTAAAATTTCTTTGGGATGGGGGCAATGTGCCTGGAGACAAAAATATGCTTAGGACCAAGTCAAAAGAATAGTATAGTAGTATTTAGAGTATTTTTATATGGCTCGTAGAGATTATACAACTGAGTTAATAGATTTATTGCTACAGGCTATGATTTTCTTTTTAAAAAAGGTATGATAAAGAAAATGTATAGTACTGGCAAAGGAGTTATAAGCATGAAGGTTACGATTCGAGATGTAGCAAAGGAAGCAGGGGTATCACCTTCTACTGTTTCAAGAGTGTTATCAAATAATGAGCGTATTAGTCAAGAAACAAAGCAAAAGGTAAAAGAGGCAATCAAGAAGCTAAACTTTAAACCTAATGCTATTGCAAGAAGTTTGGCGAATAATAAAACACAGACATTAGGTATTATTTTACCTAATGAAATTGAAAATACTTTTGCAAATCCATTTTTTATTCAAGTTATGCAGGGCATTAGTTTATATGCTACGCAGCATCATTATTACTTAATGTATGCTGTAGCCAAGGATAAAAAGGATGAGCTTAAGTATGTCAAAGATTTTACTCTGAATGGGCGAGTAGATGGGATTGTCATTTTAAAAGCTGAATCGCAAGACCATACCATAGAACTTTTAAAAGAAATGACATTTCCCTTTGTAGTCATTGGTCATCCAGAAGATACGGATACTACTTTATGGGTAGATAACGATAATGAGAGTGCTACATATCAGGTAGTAGATGAACTAATCAAAAGTGGACATAAGCATATTGGTTTTATAGGCGCCAAAATAGACTGGGTGGTATCTAAAGATCGACTGGAAGGTTATAAAAAAGCACTTAGAGATAATCAAATAGTATATGATGAAGCACTCGTCTATCATGGAACAGGTTTTGATGAGAGAACTGGGGAGGAAGGGGCTAAGGTCTTACTTTCTAAAAAAGAGTTGACAGCTATTCTAACTACTGATGACCTTATAGCAGTAGGGGTTAATCTATACTGCAATGAAAATGGGAAAGATGGCAAAGTACTTATTGGGTTTAACAATACAGTAATAGGCCAGTATCAAAATCCGCCTATTTCCTCCATAGATATTCAAGCTGTAAAATTAGGATGGTATGCAAGTAAGCTACTCATTAATCAATTAGAAGGAAAAGAGCAAAAAAATAAGCATTATATAGTAGAAACTGAATGGATTAAAAGAAAATAGAATAAAAAGAATGAAACCGGTTGCATGAATGTAGCAAAATGAGTATAATAAAAATACGATATCAAATTGCACAAAACAACCGGTTAATTTACTATAAATCTGGTCATTATAAACATATATTTTTTTAGAGATTTATGCAAACGGTTGCACTGAAAGGAGACATCATGGACTGGAAGAAGGAAGCGATAGGTTATCAAATATACCCACGCAGTTTTATGGATTCTAATGGAGATGGTATAGGTGATTTAAGAGGGATCATTTCTAAGCTAGATTATCTGAAAGATTTAGGTATAGACGTTATTTGGATTTGTCCAATGTACAAATCGCCAAATGATGATAACGGTTACGATATTAGTGATTATGAAGAAATTCTTGATGAGTTTGGCACAATGGAAGACTTTGATGAACTTCTCAATGAGGTACATGGAAGAGGTATGAAGCTTATCATAGATTTAGTTATCAATCATACATCAGATGAGCATGAGTGGTTCTTAGAATCACGTACTTCAAAGGATAGTAAGAAACGTGATTGGTACATTTGGAGAGAAGGTAAGGATGGACAAGAGCCAAATAACTGGGAGAGTATTTTTAGCGGCTCAGTTTGGGAATATGATGAGGTAACGGATGAGTACTTCATGCACCTCTTTAGCAAAAGACAACCTGATTTGAACTGGGAGAATAAGGAAGTTAGAAGAGCTTTATATGATATGATTAATGGTTGGTTAGATAAGGGTATAGATGGTTTTCGAGTAGATGCTATTAGCCATATCAAAAAAGAAGAAGGATTAAAGGATTTAGATAATCCAAAAGGACTTAAATATGTCTCTTCTTTTAGTAAGCATATGAATGTAAAAGGTATACATACTTATTTGCAGGAGTTGAAGGAGAACACTTTTGATAAGTACGATATTATGACTGTAGGCGAGGCCAATGGTGTAAGTGCCAAGGAAAGTCATCTATGGGTAGGTGAAAAGGAAGGGAAGTTCGATATGATCTTCCAATTCGAACATCTAGAGTTATGGGATAAAGAAGGTGTAGAAGATTTAGATGTTATCACGTTTAAGAAGACGCTTTCAAAGTGGCAAGATGCACTGCATAACAAAGGATGGAATGCCTTATTCATTGAAAATCATGATATTACAAGAGCAGTATCTAGATGGGGAAATGATAAAAACTATTGGCTAGAAAGTGCTAAAGCTTTAGGGCTTATGTATTTTATGCAACAAGGTACCCCTTTTATTTACCAAGGGCAGGAAATTGGTATGACCAACGTAGCTTTTGATAGCATAGAAGCTTACAATGATGTATCTTCTGTCAATAAATACAATGAAATGATTGCAGAAGGTGTACAGGAGTCTGAAGCACTGAAATTTATGTGGAACTGTTCAAGGGATAATGCAAGAACGCCAATGCAATGGGATGGGAGCGTAAATGCTGGATTTACTACAGGCATACCTTGGATAGGTATAAATCCTAACTATGTTACTATTAATGTAAAAGCTCAGCAAGAAGATAAAGATTCTATTTTGAATTTCTATAAAGAGATGATCAAAATTAGAAAATCAAACAAAACCTTAGTTTATGGTAAATATCAATTAATCTGGGAGGAGCATCCTAAGGTTTATGCTTATACACGTGGAGAAGAAGATGAAAAGTATTTAGTACTTTGTAACTTAACAGACCAAGTGGCAACACTTAACGGAGAGATTTTGGAGGTAGAAGACTTACTATTAGCTAATTATAAAGTAGAAGAATTTAAGCAGTATACTACATTACGTCCTTATGAAGCAAGACTTTATAAATTGAAGTAATCCCTCATACATGTATATAAAGTCATTTTAGAAAATATAAGAAGAGATGATTTTAAAAGGCATAAGTATAAATCATTTAAAAAGAGAAGAGAGTAGGAAGAGAGCGAGGTATTGACATGAAGGATAAGAAGGTATTTTCATTCGAATTTTGGCAAAAATTTGGTAAAGCATTACTCGTTGTAATTGCTGTAATGCCAGCAGCAGGGATTATGATCTCAATTGGTAAATTAATTGGTATGAATTTTGATGCAGGATTTTTACAAGCAGTAGCAAGAGTCATGGAAGACATTGGTTGGGCTATTATTGGCAACTTACATATTCTGTTTGCAGTTGCCATTGGTGGGTCTTGGGCAAATGACAGAGCAGGTGGTGCATTTGCAGCACTGTTAACCTTTGTTTTAACAAATCGTATTACAGGGGCTATTTTTGGTGTAAGTAGTGCAATGTTAAGTGATAGTAGTGCAACAGTAACAAGTCTTCTTGGACAAGCGTTAACAGTTCCAGATTACTTTACATCTATCCTAGGTGCACCAGCCTTAAATATGGGGGTATTTATCGGTATTATTTCAGGTTTCTTAGGAGCTTATTTGTATAATAAATATTATAACTTTAATAAATTACCAAAGGCACTTGCCTTCTTTAATGGAAAACGTTTTGTACCTTTTATGGTTATTTTAGGGTCTACAGTAATGGCGGTAGCTTTATCTGTGATTTGGCCATTTATTCAAGGTTCTTTAAATAGTTTTGGGCAATGGTTAGCAGCTTCAAAAGATACAGCGCCAGTTGTAGCACCATTTGTTTATGGAACCTTAGAAAGATTACTTCTACCATTTGGTCTTCACCATATGTTAACTGTGCCTGTTAATTACACAGAGTTAGGTGGCTTATACACTATGTTAACAGGGCCAGCGGCAGGACAAGTTGTAGCAGGACAAGACCCCCTATGGCTTGCATGGATTACAGACCTTAATAATTTAAAAGCTGCAGGAGATATGGTAGGCTATAGCAATTTAATTGAGGCAGTTACACCAGCACGTTTTAAAGTAGGACAAGTTATTTTATCCTCAGCTTCTCTCCTTGGGGTAGCCTTTGCAATGTATAAAAATGTAGATAAAGATAAAAGATCAAAATACAAAACCATTTTCTTATCCGCTATTTTAGCCGTATTTTTAACAGGTGTTACAGAACCAATTGAATTTATGTTTATGTTTGTATCACCTATCTTATATGTAGCTTATGCCATCTTAACTGGACTTGCCTTTGCTTTAGCGGATTTGATAAACTTAAGAGTACATTCATTTGGAGCAGTTGAACTCCTAACACGTATACCAATGATGGTTAATGCAGGTATTGGTATGGACCTTGTGAATTTTGGGATTAGTTGTATTGTATTCTTCTTCTTAAACTTTGGCGTATTTGGTTTCTTAATTAAGAAGTTTAATATTGCTACCCCAGGACGATGTGGTAACTATATTGATGATGAAAGTGAAGAAGCAGAAGGAAGTACTAAGAAAGCGGCATCAACTTATCAAAAAGCATCTCAAGCTACAAGAGCCATTGAACTCTTAGGAGGCGCAGATAATATTATTGATGTGGATGCTTGTATGACGAGACTTAGAGTAACTGTTAAGGATACAAGTTTAGTAGGGGACCTAAGTGCATGGAAACAAAATGGTGCTATCGGTCTTGTATGTAAAAACAACGGTGTCCAAGCCATTTATGGTCCACAAGTGGATGTGCTTAAATCAGAAGTTCAAGATTTGTTAGGAAGATAAGTAGGAGATTAAAGCATGAAATTATTGACACTTAACTGCCATTCATGGCAAGAAGTAGATCAACAACATAAGATTAAGGTTTTAGCACAAGAGATTAAAGACAAAGGCTATGATGTCATTGCTCTCCAAGAAGTTAGTCAGCCTATAGATGGAGATGTCGTTGTACAAGGCCTTAAAGAAGGTAATTTTGTCTATGCTTTATTAGATGCCCTAAAGGAAATAAATGTAACAGAATATGACTTTAGATGGGGATTCTCTCATATAGGCTATGAAGTTTATGAAGAAGGCTTATGTCTTTTAAGCAAGCACCCAATTGTAGAAGAGCAAGAATTCTTTGTGACGAAAGGGCATGATACAAATTACTGGAAAACACGTAAAGTTGTAAAAATCGCTATAGATTATAAAGGTAAAACTATAGATTTTTATACTTGTCATCTAGGATGGTGGATAGATGAAGAAGAGCCTTTTAAACATCAAATAGATACACTTAATGTATCGATTAACTCAAACCGTCTCTCCTTTATGATGGGCGATTTTAATAATAATGCTAATGTAAGAGATGAAGGCTATGACTATATGATTTCTAAAGGATGGGTTGATACTTATACGTTAGCTGAGAAAAAAGATGAAGGTATTACAGTACAAGGTAAGATTGATGGATGGGAAAAAAATCAAGCAGGGTTAAGAATTGATTTGATTTGGGCCAATCAGCCTATAAAAGTTTTAAAATCTCAGGTTTGTTTCAATGGTATAAACAAGGAAATTGTCTCAGACCATTTCGGTGTAGAGATGGAATGTGAAGTATAAAGGAATACTAGAAAGACGTTATGAGCAGGGTTTTATAGAAAACCCTGCTTTTTGCAATTTAAAAAATATTAAGGATAGAGCATGATAGAGATACAAGCTAGTGGGAATAGGTCACCAATGCTGTTATGAAGGAATAAAATAGTGTAGAGCTACATTTATAATAAGGGGGAGGTTAAATGGAACATTCACTTATCCTTGCAATTTGTATGGTAGTTTTATTTATGGGATTAATTGTGTATTGGGCATGGATACGTAGAAGATTAGCAATAGAAAAAGTAGAGGAAAGAACGGATAGTCAAAAGGTAAAAGATGTAAATGAAGCATTAAGTCTATATGGTTTTTTGTTTGATATACAACAAGATCTTGTCTATTCGCACATGTATCCATGGCAGAGAAAGGTGGGATATTGCCGTCTTTATGATGAATTAGCACCCTCATTAAATATGATTATAGACAGTGAACCTATTTATTTTCAATATGATGGTAGAAGGTGGCTTATTGAGTTTTGGAAGGGGCAGTATGGTATGACAACAGGGGGAGAAGTCGGCGTGTATGTAACAGATAAAGAGGATGTAGATATACCGGGCATTTTCTCAGGGGCTTTCTATGAGTGTGTATCCGATGATGACCGTTTACAAATGGCATATACTTTAAAAAAAGAGGATAAGACGATCATTGAAAGAAAAGGGAGACACTGGTGGTTAACGGGTTTTGATGTAGCTGTCTTTTCTAAACCAGAGCAATTATCTTTAGAGCTTCAGATTATTTTTCCAAATCGGGAGATGCAAAGAGCTTTTATTAAGGGGCTGAGTGATGCGGGTTATAAAGCTCAGGATATTAGAGTAGAAAATAAAATGGTCCAAGTTATTTTTACAACGCCTAGAACGGCACAGCCACAGAAATATGGCAAATGGGTAGTAGCCTGGATTCAAAGACTTAATAGATTTTATTGCCATTTATTTAATTGGGTTACGAGAGATTTTACACGCACACTTGATAAGATTGATTTCTTACGTATCTATTATCCTATATTATTTAGAATGCTTGCCAATGGTAAAAGAGCTAAAAAATTGGAAGAACTTTATAAAAATATGCAACCTTATCTCAATCAATAGCAAGGGAGGGGAGTATGAGAACATCTAAATGTTTATCAAAAGCTTATGAAGAGGCAATAATCCTTCCTTATGATCAGGACTCTAAGTTTGTGATGATGAGTGATTGTCATAGAGGGAGTGGAAATTGGGGAGATAATTTTTTATTGAATCAACATCTATTTTGGGCAGCATTAAATGACTATTATAAAGAAGGTTTTACGTACATTGAGCTAGGAGATGGTGATGAACTTTGGGAAAATAGATGTATGAAAGAGATTATTCAAGTGCATAGTAATGCTTTTTGGCTTATGTCTAGGTTTTATAATGAAAAGAGATTATATATGATTTATGGCAATCATGATAAAGAGAAGAGTAATAAGAAATTGTTTAAAAGGAAGTGTACAGAGTATTACTGTGAGACCCGAAAAAAGGTTTGTTCATTATTTCCTTCTATGCAAGTTTATGAGAGTTTGATTTTAGAAGATCGAAATAGTGGTAATAGAATTTTTCTTGTGCATGGGCATCAAGGAGATTTCATTAATGATCAAGCCTGGAGGTTAGGGAGATTTTTGGTAAGGTATTTATGGAGACCAGTGGAGCTTTGGGGGCTAAAGGACCCCACGAGAGCAGGGAAGAATTATAACAAAAAGAATAAGGTAGAGGCTCACTTAAAGAAGTGGGCAGAGGAAGAAAATAAGATGTTAATAACGGGACATACACATAGACCAAGTTTTCCTAAAGTTGGTGAGCCTATGTACTTTAATGATGGAAGTTGTGTGCATCCAAGGTGTATTACAGCAATAGAAATCGAAAAGGGTGCCATTAGCTTAGTGAAGTGGCATGTCATGACAAGGGCAGATAGAAGCTTATATGTCACAAGAGAAGTCTTGGAAGGTGCAGTAAAAATACAGGATTTCTTTGATAGTAGGATAGATGTATAAACTGTTTATAAGTATAGGAATTTCTAAAACATTTTTAGAGATGCTTATACTTTTTTATTTAAGCTGGGTAGAGCCCTACATAGAGTTTAAAGCTAAGTGGTATATATTCTAAAGGATAGCTCTATACATACATTGTGCGTGAAGTTCTTTAAAATAATGATATAATAAGGAAAACTTATAAAAATAGGGGGAGATATTTTGGATATTCAAATTAGGGATATGATGGAATCAGATATACTTGATTTTCACAAAGCTTTTAAATTACAGGGGTGGGATAAGCCTACCAAGTTATTTGAAAAGTATTATAAAGAACAAAAAAATGGTGTGAGAAAGGTTTTTATAGCAGTAAAAGGAGAGCAAGTACTTGGATATGCAACGCTTCTGCCAAATGCTCAGCATGGTCCTTTTGCTAATCAGCATATTCCAACTGTATGTGATTTCAATGTTCTTGAAAAGTATCAAAGAAAAGGAGTAGGGACGGCCATTTTTAATGCAATTGAAGATGGAGTCAAAAAGTATTCTGATAAGATTTGTCTAGGGGTAGGCCTACATGCTGGATATGGTCCTGCACAGCGCTTGTATATCAAAAGAGGTTACATTCCAGATGGGAGTGGCGTTTGGTATAACAATGAAAGGTTAGAGCCTTATGCGGCATGTACAAATAATGATGATTTAGTACTTTATTTATCCAAAGATTTTACACGTAAAGCATAAGCGTTTTGGCGTTGGGATTGATGGGTCAGAAGGTAGGGGGTTATTAGGATAGGGATGAACTGAATAAAGACTAATAAGTATAAGAATTTCTGAAATTATTTTTAGGGATTCTTATACTTTTTTAATTAGGGATTGATAGGGGGACATGTTATAATAGAGGGGAACATAAGTTTCTTTTAGTAAATAAGATGATGTGGAAGCGATCCATAAAAAAGATATTTTAGAAATTTGGAGGAAGCTAAAATGCATATAGACATGGGCGGAGTTTTGGACCATTTTGGAGAGCGTATGAAAAGGCTAGCTATTTATGATCCTTTATACAGGCTTGGAAGAAAAACAAAAAAAGATCATTCGAGTCAGGATATTCCTTATTATGAATTAGGGATGCTCACTTTACTGTTCTTTTTTGAAAATATGATTGTGCGCCAGAAGACCAGTGGGGTCAAGGAATTGGCGGCCTTTTTATATAAAGTGAATGATGGAAAAATAGATATGAATAGAGAGGAGTTTCTAGAATTAGCTAGAGAGATTATTGATGTCTTTAGACCTTCTAATGGGAGTCGTAATAGTATGACTTTCTACAACTGGGAGACTAAGCAGGAGGAGACTATTTACTATTCCATTTTGAAGGCTGCACGTGCTGATGTAAAGTCTAATACACAATACTATACATTAGATGACCAAGGGTTAGAGCTGATTTTCTCTAGTAAGGAATACTTTAGTGAGTTTCAAATCTCTATTAATCAATTGCTCCTACGTAAGCAGCTTGAAAAAGGTGAGTTTATAGGTGCCCTTAGACAAGTAGATGAGATGAGTCTTTCAGTTGAGAACTTAAGAGAAAGGCTTATGAAAATTAAACATGAAGTGACGAGGAGCATTGTATCTGAAGAGACCTATGAGCGTTATAAAAATCTTATTGAAGATATTCATGTAAGGCTAGCAAGGGAAAATCAGGAGTTTGATGAACTACAAGACTTTGTGAGATTGACAAAAGATAGTTTAAAGTATCAGATTGAAAATGAAAAAGATAAAAAAGCTTATACACTTATGCTAAAAATCGACCAGCAATTAGAAGCAGTACATCATGAGCATAGCAAGCTGTTACAAGATAGTATTGTGCTACGTACTCATGCTTTAGAAGCGGCTCAGCAGGCACTTTACTTTATAGGACTAGATAATTTTAACTTCCAGCAAGATATTGTAGGTGCTATGATGGGTAAACCACTGCCACTTCATGCAAGTAAAACTTTTGTAGAGCCGTTTTTAAAAGTGGCACGTAGTAGGGAATGGTACCCGCTTAGTGTATTTGGTAAGCAGCGTATTGAAAAGCGTACAGAAGAGGAAACAGGTAGAGCCTTTTTAGAAGGGGCAAGTGAAGAGCAGCTTAATCAGCACAAGGAGCAGTTAAAGGCATACTTTAAAGAGGTGATGTTAGAGGCGCGAGAGCTTCTAAAAGGAAGAACGTGTATTACTTTAGAAGAAATTTGCAGTAGTTTGGAGGAAAAAGAGTCCGTTTTATTAGAACAGAGGCTGTTCTATGATTTTTGGATTATGCTCCATCAAAAGTCTCCTATCGATTTAGATGAATTAGATGATGAAAGCCTTTTAAGTGGCGTGAAGGAAGTTTTACGAGGTATGACTAACAGCATTAAAGTGAGAGAAAACGAAGGCGAGATAGAAAAATATGAGCGTTTTACCATCACAAATATGGAAATAGATTTGACATTAGAAGTAAAAGCAGGTGAGGACGATGGAATATAAAAATGAAGAAATTATTGAGGCTTATAAAATTTATACAAGGCTAGCGGCTAGTGGGAATTGCCTCACAGCAGACGCTAAGGCTTATATGAGAGATGAGCGTATTGAAGAATTAGTAGATCAATTTGCAAGGGAGGATGATGCAACCATTATTGTTGGTGGTGACATACTGTATTTAGTCCCTATTGCAACCACTTCTCCTTTACATATGAGTAATGAAATGATTAAAAGGATTTATCTCTCAAGTGGTGCGACCAATCTAGATATTTATCTTATGTATGTGACTATTATTATTCTACTTGGTGAGTTCTACAATAGCTATCAAAGTCAAGAGCCTACAAGAAGCTTTATTAAAATGGAAGAATGGCTAGAGGCAGTACACTTAAGACTTGAGAGCATTTCCCAAATAGAGGAAGAGGAACTTAGAAAAATAGAAGAAGAACAAGAGTACAACTGGATTAGAATTCTAGAAAAATGGATGGCTATTGATGATGTTAAAGAAAAAGCTAAAAAGCAATCAGGCAATACCAATAGCCGTATGAGTTTCTTAAATTCAGTGAAGAACTTCTTAGAAAAACAAGGTATGATTCATGATATTGGGAACAACGAAATGGAGCTGACTGAGAAGACCAAAGTTATTGTTCAGCGTTACTATATGGATTATGAATACAACCGTGGGTTACTAGATTTTATTTATCAGTTTGACAAGAAGGAGGGAGCATAAAAGATGGCATCGATATCAAAAATTAGATATACTAACGTAATTTATGAAAATGGTAGTAAGCGTTATAATGATGAACTCTTTAAATGTGCAGGACATAACACAGCTATACTACTAGAGAATGGGGGAGGAAAAACAGTTTTCATTCAAGCTGCCCTTCAAGCTGTACTCCCTCATATGGATTTAGGTGAACGTAAAGTTAAAGAGACTTTTTCGTTAGAAGGAGAAGCGGCACATATTGCTATTGAATGGATCATTCAAGATAAGCCAAGACGTTATGGTTTAACAGCTGTTACCCTTTACTTACAAAATAATGAGTTAAAATCTTATAAATATGCTTACGAATACGGCGTAGATGATAAACATAGCATTGAAAACTTACCTTTTACTCAGCCAGAACTTTCAGGAGGTCTACGTGCTTCAAGTAAAGGTGAGATGAATGAGTACTACCAAAGAATGAGCAAAGATTATATGACAGCTCAGTCCTTCCAGACAACAAGACTATTTCATGATTACATCGAAGAGCATTTTAAAATTATTGCTGAAGAGTGGCGTAGTATTGCTGTTATTAATAGTGGAGAAGGTAGCGTAGAGGCCTTCTTTGATGGTTGCAAAACCACACAAGATTTAGTAGAAAAACTTCTTTTGCCAACTGTAGAGCAAGGCTTAGTAGGTAGTGGCAGTGATGACTTTACAAGTACTTTTGAGAGCCAAAGAGAGCACTTCAAAAAGCATAAACAGCTTACAAGAAGTATTGAAGAGAGTAAAAAGATTAAAGAAGAAATGGCTAAATATGTAAAAAGCTATAGTGTTTATGCCAAAAAGATAGAAGACTATACGGCTAAAAAAGAAGAGGCTAAAGCACTTTGGGAACTGATTGAAATGAAGGAGCAGGAAGCACAAAAAGAGCTTAAAGCCTTAGAACAGGAGCAGTATCAATTAAAAGAAGAGAAAGAGCTGCTTGAAAAGCAAAGTAAACTTATAGAAGTAACCGAAGCCAAAGAAATTTTCGAGCAGAGTCAGAAAACTTATGAAGCCGAAGATCATCTGTATCAGGCTATGCGTCATAAGCGTGAGGAGAAGGAAACAAGACGCCATATGCTGAAGCTTTCATGGTTTAAGCATAATATGGGTGAGGCACAGGCTAAAATAAGAGTTTACGAAGAACAGCTGGCTTTATTAAATGAAGACCAAGAAGTAGAAGCATTAAAAGAAGCCTTAGAAGAAAATAGCTGCCAGCTTAAAGGGTGCTTTGAAGATCAGTTGGCTGGCTATAAGAAAGAATATGAACGAGGCTTAATAGAAAAAGAACGCTATGAGGAAGACAGAGAAGTAGCGACTAAGGAAAAGCTCACTTTAGAAGAAGAGATGAAAGTACTGAGAGAAAAGTGTAGCAAGTTAGAAGGGATTATAGAGAGTCAAAAGAGCCGTATGGAGGCCATCAAAAAGACTATTTTAAGCCAAGGGATAGGGGAAGATGTAGAAGAACATTTCAAACTTTGGCAATCACGTATAAGTGAAATTGAAGTCCATGAACTCACTTTAAGACAGGAGTTAAAAACTTTAGAGGAAGAGCAAGACACTCTGAATGTAGCCATTGAAGAAAAAAATAGTAAGAGAACTGCCTTCATGGGAGAAATCAGCCGTATTACTGCCGAGCTTTGCCAGTTAGAGGAAGCTGGAGAAAAAGTGCTACAAGATGTTAAGGTTATGCTACCCATTTTCTATAGCGTGACTTCTATTTATGCCAAACCACAGCAAATGCTCGATACACTAGAAGAACAGGTTGAAAGGTTCACAAGGGAAAAAGAAGATGCACTATTAATGGAAAGACAACATTCTCGTTTCCTTGAAAACTATGAGGATCATGAGTATTTTACAGCAGAACCTCTCATTGAGAGCTTTGTGGCAAAATGGTACAGTCAGTTCTCCTTCCTACAATCTGGGACAGATTTTATCCAAAGTCTAGAAGATGAGGCAGTTAAAGAAAGGATGCAAAATCAGCCAAGATGGACACAGATTATGATTGTAGCAGATGGGCAAAAGGAAGCTCTTCGTATTAAGCTAGAAGAACAAAGGCAAAAAATAACTACACCAGTAGGTGTTCTCACTTTAACAGAGGCGAAAGGGCTTTTAGAAGAGCATGTAGAGATAGATCAGATGATTTATCCAAAAGCTTGGCAGGAAGATATGCAAACGGAAGCTTTTAAGGCTCATAAAAATGAAGCCATGAAGGCACTGGATGAAGCAATTGCTTATCGTAAACAGAAAGAAAGTAAATTAAGAGAGCTTGATCAGTTACTCGATAAAATCAGAAACTTCCTAAGTGTTTACCCTCATGAAAAATATGTGGCCTTAAGAGAACAGCAAACTAACCTTAAAGCCGAGGAAGCTACTTTAAGTAGAACAATTCAGCAAGATAAAGACCGTATAGAGGAGATTAAGAAAGAAAGCAAAGGGATACAAACCCTCTTACAGCAAGAAAGCCATGAAAGGAATACCTTGCAAAGCGCTGTAGAAAAGGCGGCCGAATACTTAAAGCTTAAACAAGATAATGACCTTCAGGAACAAGCTATTCATATCTTACAAGGTCAAATTAAAGACCAAGAAAATCTTATTACTAAAGTTCGTGTATCTCTTGAACAACTTAAAGAAGTTCTTGACGACATTAAGGAAAGGTTAGAGGGCCTTAGAAGAAGTCAAACACGTATAGAGGATGATGAGCTTTATAAAGAAGTGAAAAACTATCAGGCAGACTATAGCAATGGGGATTTGGCTTACTTACGAGATAAACAAATCCAGTTAAAAGAAAGCCTAAACAGTAAACAAAAAGGACGTAGTGAAATTGAGCATCTCTTAGAGCAAAGTAAGAAGGCTTATGCAGATAACGAGAAGAACTTCCATTTAGAAGAAGCAGAACTAGAAGAAAAGCTTACAGAAATTCCAAACTTTAGAGTGGAGTATGAAGAAGAAATTAATAAGCTTACAAAAGAGCTTAATGGACTTAAGAAAGACTTAGAAGATTTAGAGCAAAAGGTAAAAGGAGCTAAGACTCAATTTGATAAGATGGAGCAAGATTATCATAGTAAAAAAGAGAACTTTGAGAAGGCTTATGAGCCAATCAGTACCTTTATACCTGATTGCTGTAAGGCAAGGGAAGAGGAAGAGAAGCTTCAAACTCAGTTAAAAGACAAAGAGCAGTATATCAAAGGCCAAAGTCAAACTTTAGAAAAACAGCTTGCTCTTATTGTAGAAAGCAAACTGCAAATGGATAAGAAGGACCAGCTTTATGGCTACTGCGCACCAGAAGTCAAAGTGGGATTATTAGATGAAAAGATAAAGGAAGAAGTTAAGACTCAGCTTAAACGTATTACAACAGAGATGATTCGTACTTTAGAAACGCTCAAAAGTAGTATGGATTCTAGCCATACGCATATTACTGTGCAAAGAGAAAGTTTTAAACACTTCTGCCAAAGAGAGATCAGAGATAGTAAGCTTAGAAATATGGCAATCCAGGGGATTACTCAAAAAGAAAATTATGAAGACCTTATTAAATGGCAAGACCATATGGTAGAACGTATTAATCATACCCTTTCTATTTTAGAAAGAGATATGATTGACCAAGACAAGCAGCTTTCTCAGTTCATTACCCATCTTTATACTTACCTTAGAACAGTGGTAGCAGAACTTAAAGAGATTCCAAAGAAAACAAGGGTAAAGACAGAAGAAGGCTGGAAAACCATCTATGAATTTGATATTCCAGGATGGCAGGAAGATGAAGGTAAAGAAAAGATTCGAAATCATATTTACAAAATGCTAGATGACATTGACCATGAGAGCTTCTTAGATGAGGATAATGAGGAGGCACTACAAAAGGTTAAGAAATATATTAAAGAGCAGTTTAAACTCAAACAGCTTCTAAAAGTGGTTATGGGTAGCACAAGTATTCGTATACGTTGTAGAAAAGTAAGCAATATTAGTGATATTAGTACCCAACTCTTTTCCTGGGAAACATCTAATAAATGGTCTGGTGGGGAGAAATGGAGTAAAAACATGGCGCTTTACCTAGGTATCTTAAACTACCTGGCAGAGAAGAAACAAAACATTCATAGTGATAACAATAAAGTAAGCCGAGTGGTCATTCTAGATAACCCATTTGGTAAAGCTTCAAGTGGACACGTTTTAGAACCTGTCTTCTTTATTGCCAAACAACTTGGATTCCAAATCATTGCCTTAACGGCACATACGGAAGGGGACTTCATTAGAAAATACTTCCCTATCGTCTATAGCTGCAAACTAAGATCTACAGCAGACTTACAAACAGCTATTTTTACAAAAGAACAGGAAATTAAGAAAGCCTACTTTATGGATAACGACCCAGTAGCTCTTAGCGTATTGGGTGAGACGAATCAAGTTAGTTTGTTTTAGTTTTTAAGATTAGATAGATAGCAAAGTAAAAAACAGCATTAATTCTTTAGAGAGAAGGATTAATGCTGTTTTTTACTTCATCGATGAAGTGCAGTTCAATAGGGGTAAGAGGTTCGTTTTTTCGTTTGATACAAATAAGGTTCGATTCATAAATATCATTGTTGCTGATTGGAAGGGCTTTAATGTTTGTATTTTTAAAGTATTTTAAAATCCATTTCGAAGCATATAATACCGCATCTGTATTTTCTAAAAGCTCTATACATAGATGAATAGAGTTACAGTATATAACATGATTAAGGTTAATATATAAGTGTTGCTTATGCGTTTGCCACTCAGATCTTGTGAGCTCATCTATACTTAAACAAATATGTGAGAGTCTTTCTAAATCTTGAAAAGTTATAGAGGCTGCATGATATAAACTTGATTTTGGACCTAATAAAATATAGACAGTATCTGAAGCCAGGTATTCTGTTTCGAGATTTGTAGAGGTTAGTTGCCAATCAAAAGCTTTCGTTTCTTTATTGGTTTGTACAATTAATCCTATATTACAATCCCTTTTTTGAATAGCCTTTATTACATTAGAACGATGACTTTCATAGACTTCAAATTTTAGATTATGATTACTATATTTTTTATATGTATTTAGAACAACCTCGGGAATAAAATCTAATGTTTGGGTAGCAACGAATAGTTGAATTTGATTAATGTAAAAAGAATCTTGAAAGCTTCTTTCTAATGAGTTTGCACTATGAACAACATTTTTGGCATAATACAAAAAATGTCTACCTTCTGATGTTACAGAAACACCTGTAGCAGTGCGTTCGAATATTTTAATGTTATATTGTTTTTCTAGATTTGAAATAGTTTTAGTTAAGCTAGGTTGACTAATATAAAGCTCATGAGCAGCTTTAGTAATAGAACCTAATTCTGCCACCTTTAAAATATATTTCAGATGATTTAGTTGCATGAACTTTCCTCCATATGCTTAATAGGCTATGTTTTATATAAAAGTGGTAGTAGGTTTATAGAAGAATATTAAGAGTAATAAGTATAATAGTATTTAAATGAACCTGTCAAGATAAAGTACTATAGACAATATATATAAAAAAGTTA
>OBXO01000333.1_pt1 | contig 43999 bp, 33 predicted proteins | sample 1501431 | NCBI WGS metagenome assembly OBXO01 (sample SAMEA2580163, study PRJEB22360) | human gut metagenome | biome: human gut; feature: human-associated habitat; material: faeces | place: Denmark | collected 2008/2010 | reverse complement strand
TGTTTTTTGCGAAAATCCCGAGTTGTGCGGCGCGAAACGGCGTTTTTTTGCCGTTCCTGTGCATCATTTGTTACGGTTTAGCCGAAGGCTGAACTGTAACATAAAACTCAGCTTTACAGCCTGTCATCAGGGCGGCGCCTTTGGCAGCCCGTCTGATATATCTGCCTCCGCTCTCATCCCCCTCCACTGAAATTTCCAGTTTGGCCAGACATGGAACACGGACGATATCTTCCTCGCCTGTTTCCAATATTCTCTGTCTGATTCTGCAAAGAGGTGATAAATATTTTCCCATCACGTGCATGGCCATTTCAAAAGCCTGCATTGCTTCCAGTGCATTACCGCCAAGGTTTCCGGCAGAACCGGTATGCCGTGAGGCAAGTCCGTCGTCTTCAATTCCCACAAAATGAATTTCAGAAAAGTTCTCACAGCACGTTGTGTCCTCCCGGTTTTCAGTTACAGCTCCGGCCAGCAAGGGGCGGTATTCTTTCTGACCTCTTCTCTCTGAGAATTCCGCTCTCACTGCCTTAAGCGTCTCCGGCGTTCTGAACAGCTCCGCCCCGGTCAGTGCCATTACCTTAGCCGCGACCAGCATGCCCTTCATGCAGATACCGCTTTTTCCCTGTGCCACCTCCTGCCACGAATGACCTAATGTGTCCTTGACATAACAGGCAGATACACACTGCGCTGTCGGAGTAAACCAACTGACATCGCAGATATCCGTCGAACCAGGTTTATGGATTTCAATTTCCCTGAAGGGATATAAATATGGATTATATGCTTTTCCTTTCACCTGTTCAATAATCTCTTCCGCCTGTTCTGCGTATAAAAGGCGCATCAAATCAAACGTGGCACGTTCTCCATTTTCAGGAAGTGCCTGATGCATTCTGGCTGCATACTCCCAATCCGGGGCCGTCATTTCCACAGTGCCGGTTGCCGTATATTTATCATACATCAGCCGTTCCAGCGTGCGGTTGGGAAGCAACTCTGTTGTCCCTGTTTTGAACTCTGTCTTCAGGGTACACCCTGTAATCATGGCCGCTCCTTCCGCCACCTGATGCAGTCTGGCAACGACAGCCTCCACCTGAGTGCTTACATGCGCCCTGTATGCATAGAGGACTTTAGACTCCAGCGGATATCCGCCCTCTTCATCCCCCGTTTTAAGAATTCCGGATCGCACTACCAAACATTTATCAAGATGATGTCTCAGATTCTGTGCGCCCAGATAAAATAACTGCATGGCTTCTTTTGCATTGGCCGATTTTTTCTCATTACCGGTAAAAGTAAATTCCACCTTCTGCTGTGCATGAAAATTAATTGACCAAATCCCATTATCATCTGTCGGATGCCAGCTGACAGCGGCATCGCAGTCATCAAACAGACCTGCCTGAGCCATCAGAACCTTTCCGGCTCCGCCTTCCTCCGCAGGGCATCCATAGAAGCGGACCGTGCCGGTTATTTTATTTGACTCGATGAATTCTTTGTTGGCAACAGCAGCCGCCACCGCGGCGGTTCCAAGTATATGATGACCGCATCCATGTCCGGGACCGCCCTCTGTTACCGGCTTTCTGGTCAGGCAGTCCGCCTCCTGGCTTAAACCGGGCAGAGCGTCAAATTCCCCCATATATCCGATGATCGGCCGGCCGCTTCCCCACTCCGCCACAAAGGCCGTATCCAGGCCTGCGGCTTTCTCTCTGAGCCGGAAACCGTTCTTTTTTAAAAGCTCTGCAAGGCATGCGGAGGAACGGTATTCCTCAAATATATTCTCCGGATGTTCCCATATAAAAAGCGCGGCATCAATATAATCCTGCCGTTTTTCCTCGATTGACCGCCTGATATCCTGATCCGTCTTCACCCTACTCCACCGTTTCCTTTCCTGCTAAGCAGCACAAAACATGGTGCCCCTCCTCCACCTCCACATAAGGGGGTATCACGTCGGAACACTCCGGCCTGACGTATGGACACCGCTTATGGAAATGGCAGCCTGACGGGGGATTGGCCGGGCTTGGCACGTCTCCCTGAATTATAATTCTCTCCCTTTTCAATTCCGGATCCGGGATCGGTATGGCAGACAGCAGCGCTTTTGTATAGGGATGCACAGGATTGGAGTATAGCTGTTGCTTTGATGCAATCTCCACTATTCTTCCCAGATACATTACGGCCACACGATCACAGATATGGTGGACGACACTGAGATCATGGGAAATAAAAATATAGGTCAGATTTAATTTTTCCTTCAGCTCCCTCATCAGGTTAAGCACCTGGGCCCGGACCGACACATCCAGGGCCGACACCGGTTCATCACAGATAATCAGCTTCGGATCGACGGCCAGCGCTCTGGCAATTCCAATCCTCTGTCTCTGCCCTCCGGAAAATTCGTGTGGGAACCGATGGATATATGAACGGTTAATCCCGACCAAATCCATTAATTTGTAAATCTTCTCTTCTTTCGCTTCCCCTGTCTCCGTACCAAACAGCTCAATCGGTTCCCCAATTATTTCTCCCACCGTCATACGGGGATTTAAAGATGCTCCCGGATCCTGAAAAATAATCTGCATATTGCTTCTTTCCTGACGAAGCTCCTCTTTTTTCAGCGCACGTATATTTTTTCCGTCAAACAGAATTTCCCCCTCCGTCGGTTCAATCAGACGGAGAATACTTCTTCCAAGAGTGGATTTACCGCATCCGCTCTCTCCTACCACACCGAGAATTTCTCCCTCTTTTAAAGCGAGTGTGATTCCGTCAACTGCTTTTACCACCCGCCTATCCCTGCCAAGAAAGCCTGATTTCAGTTCATAGTATTTTTTTAAGTCTTTAATCTCCAATAATGTTTCAGCCATACTTTTCCCCCTGCTTTCCCTGCCCATGCAGAAAACATCTGACTTTTCTGTCTCCGCAGTCAGTAAGCTCCGGCACTTCATTTTTACAGCGTTCCTCTGCATACGGACATCTGGGCCAGAAACGGCAGCCGGCCGGCATATCATACAAACTGGGAACCGAGCCCTCGATTACATAAAGCATCTCCTTTGCATCGCTAATACTCGGCAGAGCATTAATCAGCCCTTTTGTATACGGATGCAGCGGGTTTTTAAACAGCAGCCTGACATCGCAATACTCCATTACCATTCCGGCATACATGACAAGTACATAATCGGCCATCTCCGCAATTACCCCGAGATCATGGGTAATCATCATAATGGATGTGTTCATCTGCTTTTTCAAATCTTTCATCAGTTCCAGTATCTGAGCCTGTATTGTAACATCGAGAGCTGTTGTAGGTTCGTCAGCTATCAGAAGCTCCGGATTGCAGGAGAGAGCCATGGCAATCATGACCCGCTGCCGCATTCCCCCGCTCAATTCATGGGGATACTCATCCACCCGTTTTTCCGGTGATGGGATTCCTACCAACTCCAGCATGTGAATCGCCTTTTCCCTGGCTTCTTTTTTCGAAATCTTCTGATGGTTCCTGAGCATTTCTTCAATCTGCTTCCCCACTGTATAGACCGGATTAAGTGATGTCATTGGTTCCTGGAAAATCATTGCTATTTCTTTTCCCCTCACCGTCTCCATCTCCCGGGAAGTACACTTAGTTAAATCCCGTCCTTTAAACAGGATTTCACCTTCTACCACCTTTCCCTCCGGAGGAAGGAGTTTAAGAATCGACATTGAGGTTACGCTCTTGCCACATCCGGACTCCCCCACGATTCCCAATGTCTCTCCTTTTCGGATCATGAAATCAACACCGTCAACTGCAGGCACCTTCCCTTTTCTGTCAAAAAAATATGTCTTCAGTCCGTTCACCTGTAAAATAACGTCCTCTTTCATTCCATCCCTCTTTTCTTAATCGTGAGCTGCCGTCTTCAAATCATCCGCAATTTCCGGAAACAATGTAAGATAATATATCATCGATTTTTCGAAATCCAGAACGCCCTTAACCGTACAGTACTCGTTGCTTGAATGCTGACGTGAGCCATGACCCATTCCTCCGGTGACGTAAGGAATTCCTAGTATCCTCTCAAACAGGTAATAGGGAGCGGAGCCGGGGTTCCACGGCCATATCTGCGGTCTGGCCCCCATCATCTCATACATGCGCTTTAATGTCTGTACCGAGGTCGAATAATAAGGTACGCTGGACGGGTAATATGCCTTGCCGAATTCCACAATATCAATATCTTCATATCCATGGCTGTCCAAATGTCTTCGCAGTTTGCCTAACATGGTTTTGGGATCCATTCCAGGCACCAGACGGATATCCATTTTGACTGCCGCTTCATGGGGCAGAAGAGTCTTCGAACCTTCACCGATATATCCTCCCCGGATGCCGTCAATATTCAGTGTGGGAACCGTCAGCATCTTTTTCCACAATTCCAGCCCCTCAAGCTTCCATTTAAATTTATCGACATCGTAAGCCGTTCTCCATTCCTCTTCGTCCAGCAGATCGGCTGACTCTCTCAGCGCATGCTCTTTTTCAGGATCCAGCGGCAGGATGCCATCATAAAACCCATCTATACGGATATCGTTTTCATTCTCTCCAATCATGGTGGACAGCGCTTTCACAAGCCTCCAGACCGGATTTGCAACCCAGGCGGCAAAGGCTCCATGAATCCCTCTGTCTACCGGCCCTCCCCATGTTCCGCCTTTTGCTCTCAGCTCGAAGCTGATGATTCCTTTTACTCCCATAAAGATAGATGCAATCCGGTTCTCTTCTCCGAAAGACGGGAAAAACATGGCATCGCAATCTGCAAATTTTTCTTTATTCTCTTCCAGAAAATCCTGCAGGGATTCAGAAGACAGTTCTTCCTCCCCCTCTATCAGAAATACCAGATTTACAGGAAGCTTCTCTCTGAGCTTCCGGTATGCCATCAGCGCCCGGAAAAATGCGGCCGTCGGTCCCTTGGTATTAACGGCGCCCCGCCCGATTATGCAGTCTCCATAGTCACGGAACGGATGGATTTTTGCCATCCACGGATCCGATATCCAGTCTTCTTCCTCGGCGGGAAGCACGTCATACATACTGTAAATCAGAAGCGTATAATCAGCGCCTTCATCCATTCTTCCATATACAATTGGATTTCCGGGTGTTTCCAGCAGTTCAGACGTTCCTCCGGCCCGGATAATCATGTCTTTTACGGCTTCTGCTGTTTCCCGGATCCCTTCTCCTGTTGCCGAAATCGATTTCAGCCGCATGAATTTCTGCACTTCTCCTAAATCTTTTTGGAAATTATCATCCAAATACCCGAGGATATCCGCTATCATGTCCTTCTCCATCGTTTTCCTCCCGCTCCGGCCTGATGCCGTGACGGACAGACAAGCTTCACTGTTCTTCTCATTAGCAGCCTGCCGGAGCCATATTCAGTTTTACTTCCTTTTGGCCAAGCTTTAGTCAGCCAGTTTCCACTTCCAGCTCTCAAAGTTAAACCATACAAAATCTTCAATCGGGATTTCTTTCAAACGCTTGCTGTATGCCCACAGGTTATTCTGATGATAGAGCCAGATATACGGCTGATCCTCCACAAGCGCCATCTGGTATGCGTCATACCACTCTTTTCTCTCTTCCTTCGTCACCTTGGACGCGCCTTCGTCAGCCAGCTCAAACCACTTCGGATCCGTAAGGAGTGAATAGTTCCTCGGATCGTGTGGTTTCACGATAACGCTGCTCTCATTTGGATCGATATTGCTGCCGCCGCCGAGCAGGCCGAAGTCCTCTTTCCCTTCCCGTAGCATCTGAAGAAGAGTGGTAAAGTCATATGTTTCAATCTTGACCTTTACGCCGATCTTCTGTAAATCCTGCTGGATCAGAAGAGCCGACTGCTCTCTGACCTGATTTCCCTTCGGTACAAGCATCAAATACTCTTTCCCAAAGTCAAACCCGGCTTCTTCTAGCATCGCTTTTGCCTTATCCGGGTCATATGTATTGGCGACAATGTTTTCATTGTAGTACGGATGATATTTCGGCATCGGGCCGACCGCTACCTGGCCCTCTCCCATCATCAGCTGATCTACCATCATCTGCTTATTAATCGCCATATCAATGGCATTTCTTACCTTCGGATCCTGGAATGTCTGGTTTCCGTCTGACAGATTGAACTGCATATACTGATAGGAGTAGTCCTCGACGGATGCCGCCACCACCTGATCGGAATTTTTAATCGTCTCCCAGTCTGACAGCGGGATGCTTCCCATTGCCACAACATCGATATCACCGTTCAGAAGGCCTGCCGTCAGGTTTGAAGCAGGAACCACTCTGACTACGAGAGTTTTGAAATCAGGACAGCCCTGATAGTAATCTGTAAATACCTCCATCTCCAGACTTTCCCCTGCCGTACCCTTTACGTATTTAAAAGGCCCACAGCCGACCGGGGCCGACCAGAAAGAGGAACTGTTGATGGATGCGTAATCGCCCGTATCAAGAATATGCTGGGGCAGTACATAGAGGAAACTTAAAAATGCATTTAAAACTGAATCCGGGTCTTTCTCTGTCTTAAAGGTAAACTTAATGGTATAATCCCCTTCCGCCTCCACTCCCAGGCTTTCCGGATTTTCTGCTATACCGTCGTCATTTGTACCCTCCAGCACGTTAAATGCGGAGCGGTAATAATTATCTACAAGTTCGCTTGTCATTGCACGGCAGGTAAATACGATATCTTCCGCCGTGACTTTCTCACCGTCATGCCATAAAGCCGTATCGGCCAGATGGAATGTCATCGTCTTATTGTCTTCGGACATCTCCCAGGATGTGGCAAGCCTCGGAAGGATCTCTCCATCATGCGTTCTGGTTACGAGTCGTTCAAACATATGATCCGCAACCGCATTGCCGTAGTTTCCGGAGGTATTATAGATATTCAGCGTATCCCAGGAGGAGATAATGGCCATTGTCACAACCTCATCTTTGGGGCCGGAGGTGTTTTCTGCCCCCGCTTCGCTTTTGCCTCCCGCATCTGTCTGTGTCTCCTGGGCCGGAGCCTGGGTCTCAGATGCCTGATTTCCTCCACAGGCGCTTAATATTGCCGATGATGCCAGTGCTGCCGCCAGAATCAATGCAAATCTTTTTTTCATTCGTTCCTCTCCCTTTCTTTTAGTGTATTGTAAATATTTCACTGCTTATATTTTTGTCTTCGGATCCAGCGCATCCCTCATGCCGTTGCCGATAAAGTTAATTGACAGAATCGTGATTACAAGCGCCAGCCCCGGCGGAACCCACATCCATGGCCGGCTCGTCAAAATCGTAATGGACTGCGCATTATACAGCATATTTCCCCAGGAAGCCGCAGGTGGCTGAACTCCCATTCCAAGAAAGCTCAGTGAGGATTCCAATATAATCGCAGATGCAATTCTGAATGTGATGGAAATGAATATCGGCGCGATTGCATTCGGCAGAATATAGTGGGTAATGATTTTTGAGTCCCTTGCCCCGATTGCAATGCCTCCTTCAATATAATCTTTCTCCCTGACACTGAGGACGCTGCCGTAAATCTGTCTTGCAAATTTCGGCCACCCCAGAACGCCTATCACCACCGTCACCGTGATAATGGACGGGCCGAACATTGACACCAGAAACAGGATTAGGATCGTTGCCGGAAATGACATGAAGATATCCGACAGACGCATGACGATTATCTCAAATACGCCCCTGTAGAAGGCGGCGATCATGCCGAGGGGAATACCAATCACCACACTGACGGCCGTGGAAATGATTCCCACAAAGAGGGAAACCCGGCCTCCATACAGAAGTCGGCTGAGTACATCGCGTCCCACATCATCTCCGCCTAAAATATGTTTTCCACCCGGCGGTGCATTGAATGCAAGTGCATCAATCTCTGCCTCTGAAAACGGAAGAAACGGCGGAACTAATATCACGATCAGCGCGATTGTCAGCAGTACGAAGAATCCTGCCACCGCCAGTTTATTGTTGCAGTATCGTCTGATAAAGCTTCCTGCCGCCGATTCTTTTCTTTCATTATTACCTTTCATCCAACCACCCCCTAGTCGTACCGGATTCTCGGATCCAGAACTCCGTATATCAAATCGGTCAGTATGTTAAATATCAGAACGGCGACCGCAACAAGAACCGTGATCCCCATTACTACCGGATAATCCCGGCTGTCTATGGATTTTATCATCAGGTTTCCGATTCCCGGCCACGAAAACACCTGTTCCGTTACAACCGCTCCTCCGATTAAAAGCGGAATTTCCATACCCAAATAGGTGACAACGGGTATCAGGGAATTTCTCAGAACATGCTTTATAATAACCACACGCTCCCTGAGTCCCTTTGATCTGGCTGTCCGCACATAATCCTCCCGCATAACTTCGAGCATGCTGCTCCGGGTATACTGAATCAGGCTCCCCACCATCTGCATCCCCAGAACTACGGCAGGCATAAGCAGGTGCCTTAACAGAGAGGCTGGCGTTTCCGGTTTACCGGAATCGTACATTCCCCCGATTGGCAGCCATTTCAGCTTTACCGCAAACAGATACAGGAAAATCAATGCCAGGAAAAAACTGGGCGTAGATGTGGCTAAAAAAGAAAACACGGAGGAACTGTTGTCCCACCCTTTATTCTGAAATCTGGCCGACTGAATTCCCAATGGAAGAGAAATCAGACAGGCCACAAAAACCGCCGATAATGTCAGAAGCAATGTCGGCCCCAGGCCATCCATTATCATCTTCATTACGGGCTGCCCGGTCCGGTAGGATTCGCCCAGATTACCCTGCAGGAAGTTCTTCAGCCAGGAAAAATACTGTATATAGACAGGCTGGTCCAGTCCCAGCTTAATCCGCTGGCGTTCCACCTCCGCAGGAGATATGTTTTGATTACTGAGTAAAAGCTCCAGCGGGCTGCCTGAAGCCATTGATGAAATCATAAATACTAAAACGGTAATGCCAAAAAAAGTAACAATCGCCAGCCCTATCCTTCTGAGTATATAATTTGACAAATTCTCTCCTCCCATCAGCTATTCATACTAAAATGTTATATAATATCTTTAGTTATGGTATAAGGATAGCATTTTCCTTCAGTCGAGTCAAGCTAGAAAGCCGATTTTTTTGTGTATTTTTTATATTATAGTTTATTAAATCGCCTCTTTTTATGTAATTTCTCACAAACACAAGCGGTTGTTCCCTGTCTGCGGAACCGCCGGATTAAAATGCCCCGGAATCCTTATAAACAAAAAGATCCGGGGCTTTCTGCATTCACTTCAGATTAGTATTCCACCTTCCACATATAACGCCTGTCATCCATGGAATGGCCCCTCATCTCGGCCATCTGGGCCACATAGTAGCGTTCCACGGGAATCATGACGACAGGATTAAAGAACTCCGCAATCTCGGAGTTGATCCTTCCTGCGTTCAATTCCTTAAAATCAATAATAATATAATTTTCGGCATACTTTTTCAGGAAGGTGAGGCATCTTTCATCAAGGGCCCTGGTGCGCCCCTCACTCATCAGCAGAACCATTGGAAGGTCTTTGTCCGTTGTCTCAAACGGGCCGTGAAAATATTCTCCCGTGTGCAGGCAGACGCCATGCTTCCACTGCATTTCCATGAAGTGACAGCAGCACATGGAGTATGCCACGCCGTAGTTCGGCCCGGATGCAAGGACATAGAATACCGGCTCGTCTTTATATTTTTCCGCCCACTCTCTGGCGGCCGGCAGACACTTTTCTTTTCCCTCCGCAACGATTTCATCAATGTACCGGTACGCTTCCATCGCCATCTCATACTTCTCATAGCCTTCAAGCTGGTTCAGAAGTTCAAAGCCGATTCTGAGCGCATTGGCCTGGTTGGAATCGCTGTACACCTGATCATCACCGTTGGAATAAGTCACCACATACTGACCCACTTTTGCCATCCCTGTCTCTGTGGAACCGGTCATCGCAATGGTTACGGCGCCGGCCGCATTGGCGGTCTTAACGGCCTCCACCGTCTCAGGAGTTGCCTTCAGGGAACAGATTACCGCGATGCAGCGGCTGTCCAGCTCTTTGGGGGTTGCGTAGACAAATTCATTGCTTGTGTAGGTGGTTGCCCCAAAACTTTTGGCCTCGCTCTGGAGCAGGTACAGTCCGGGGAAAATCGCCGCCTTGGATCCGCCGCAGGCCACAAAATAGACATGTTTCAATCCCCCCGCCGCATCTATTTTACATTTAATCTCGCTGATAATTTCTTTAACGCTCATATCATGTCCCTCCTGTCAGGCCAGCCTGAAGCTGCTGCCATCCTTCTCTATTTTTACTCCGTATAATTCTTCCGCCTTATCGATCGATACCTTATGTTCAATTACATCGGACAGGACGGCTTCCGGTTTTCGTTTCTTCGGATCTCCGTAACCTCCGGCTCCCGGTGTGTGGACGGTAACAATGTCACCCTTGTGGAGCGGCACATCGGTACACTTACTCATCAGCTTTTCCACCGTGCCGTCGGTGCGAGTGATGACATATTCACCTCCGGCGCCCTCCATGCCGCCGTAAAGGCCCCATGGCTTGTACACCTGCCTGTCTCCCAGCCCGGTATAGTTGATATTGTCGTACATCGCCTCAAAAATCCGCTCGATTCCCAGTCCGCCCCTGTATTCTCCGGCCCCGCCGCTGTTTTCAATCAGTCCGTATTTATGGACAATCAGAAGCGGGAATTCCATCTCAAGGGCCTCAATCGGCAAGTTGGAGGTGTTGGTCATATGAACCTGGACCCCGCTCAGCCCGTCACTGCCCCTCTGGGCTCCGGATCCGCCTGCAATCGTCTCCAGATACACATAGAAATGGTCCGGATCCGCGGGATCGGTTCCGCTGAAAATTGCGGAGGTACAGGATGAGTTGCAGCCGGCCAGGGAGCGTTCCGGAACAGCCGGGCCGAGCGCTCCGAAGATAACGTCGGCCACCCTCATGCAGGTGTCGATACGCGCGCCCACGGGCGCCGGATTAGTCGCGTTGATGATTGTCCCCGGCTCCGCCTCGACGCTGAATGCCCTGTAAATACCGGCATTGGAAGGAATGGTGGGATCGATCAGCGCTTTTAAGGAGTAAAATACCGTTGCGAGAAGCCCATTTTTCGTGACATTGTTCGGTCCGTTGACCTGGGGATCGGTTCCGGCAAAATCAAGATGCATATTATCGCCGCTGATTGTAACCTTTACCTGGATCTTGATCGGCCTCGGATGACCGACTCCCGCATCATCCATATAATCCGTAAACTCATACTCGCCGTCCGGCAGCTCTCGGATCCCTGCCCGCAGTCTTCTCTCCGCATAATTCTGAAGCTCATGCATACTGTCCACCAGCAGATCGCCATAGCGGTCAAAGCTTTCCGTCAGACGTTTTGCACCGACGCGGTTCGAGGCAATCTGCGCCTGAAGATCGCCGTAGCGCTCTCCCGGAATGCGGCTGTTGGCCATCAGGAAACTGATGATATCCTCATTCACCTCATCCTTTTCGCATATCCTGACGAGAGGAATCTTAAGTCCTTCCTGGAAAATGCTGACCGCATCTCCGGATGTGGAACCGGCCACTTTTCCGCCCACGTCGCTGTGATGGGCCAGGTTCGCAACCCAGCCAATCAGCTTGTCACCGGCAAAGACCGGCTGTGTCACGGTGATGTCGGGAAGATGGGTGCCGCCGCCGTTATATGGGTCGTTTCCCATGAACATATCACCCGGCCTGATATCCTGGGTCGGGTGTTTCTTGTACACTTCTTTGATTATGCCGAGAAGGGAGCCGAGGTGCATCGCAACGTGTTCCGCCTGGGCAACCATATTTCCCTCAGGGTCAAATACTGCTGTGGAAATGTCCCTGCGCTCCTTGATATTGGTGGAATAGGCGCTCTTAATCAACGCCACGCCCATCTCTTCCGCAATCGACAGAAGAAGGTTCCCTACAATTTCCACGGTTACTGCATCAACTTGGGTTTTCATTATTTTACACCTCCCTCGTAAGTCACAATAATGTTCTGGTATCCGTCTGTGTACGCCTTCCAGTCCGGCGGAATAACAGAAGTAGAATCCATTTGCTCGATGATGGCTGGTCCCATAATCGTGCATCCTGGTTTGAAATCATTCCGATTATAAATGTTTGTCGTGATATAGTCCTTTTCCCTGTCAAACAGTACTTCGCGGGTGGTGAAAGGCTTTGGCGGCTCCGCATTCGGATCTGCCGGCATTTCCACCAGATCCGGCTTGATGATGTCGCCGATGGCGCTGACGCGGTAGTTTACCATCTGCAGTTTCATGCTGCGGTTGAAGTAACCATAGGAGCGGTTGTGTTCCTGATGGAATCGTTCAATCATTTCTTCCATGACTTCTTTTCCGAACTGTCCCTTCACTTCAATCCCGATCTCATAATTCTGCCTCTCATAGCGGCACTCGATCAGATAAGTGAAGCTTCTGTCTTTTTCAGCAACGCCCTCTTTATCGAGAAGTTCATTCCCCTCCGCAGTCAACGTGTCAAATATTTTCTGCACCTTCGGCAGGTTCTCCTCCTCGGCCAGCATGACATTGGAACGGCTGATATCGAATTTCGTATCGGCCATCAGAAGGCCCAGGGAACAGAGCGTTCCCGGGGACGGCGGCAGGAGCACGGAGGTGATTCCCATATCCCTGGCCACCTCACACGCGTGGAGCGGTCCGGCGCCTCCGAACGCCATCAGGGTAAATTCACGGGCATCGTATCCTCTCTCCACGGATACAACGCGGATTGCCCTCGTCATATTGGAATTTACGACGGAAATGATTCCGGCTGCGGCCTGTTTTAAATCCAGGGAGGATTTATCACAGATATTTTCTTTAATCGACTTCTCAGCCAGCTTAAGATCCACGTCCATCCGGCCGCCCAGTATTTTCGTCTGGTTCAGCTTGCCGAGGACAATATTGGCATCGGTCACGCAGGCATCGGTTCCGCCCCTCATGTAGCAGGCCGGTCCCGGCGTGGCGCCTGCGCTGTCGGGGCCTACCTTCAGCGCGCCTCCTGCATCGATCCTGGCAATGGAGCCGCCGCCTGCGCCTACCGTTACGATATCAATCATCGGGATTCTGGCCGGATATCCTTCTACGAGCCTCTCATTGGAGAGCGACGCCTTCCCATTTTCAATCAGGCTGACATCAATGCTGGTGCCGCCCATATCGAAGGTGATAACCTTGTCAATTCCGCACTGCTTTCCAATATAAACAGCGCCGATAACGCCTGCGCTGGGGCCGGATACGGCTGTCTTAATCGGACAGTCGATTGTCTCGGCGATGGATATGACGGAGCCGTTGGACTGTGTGACGTAGGGCGCTGCCGTAATGCCGGAATCCAGAATGGACTTTTCAAAATTATGTACGTATTTTTCCATGACCGGTCCAAGATAGGCATTGAGTACGGTTGTACTCATTCTCGAATATTCGCGGAATTCGGGAACCAGTTCATGGGAGGTGGATACGTAAACCTCCGGATATTCTTCATTGATCATCTCGCGGATCCGGATCTCATGCTCCGGATTGATAAAGGAAAACAGCGTGCATACGGCGATGGTCTGCGCGCCCTGTTCCTTCAGGTAACGCACTGCCTCACGGACACTTTCTTCATTCAGGGCGGTTTTAACCGTGCCGTCATAAAGAATCCGTTCCTCCACCTCGCACTTCATGCCGTCCGGTATCAGGCTCTCCGGCTTCTGTTTTGACAAATCGTAGAGGGAGGGGCGTTTCTGCCAGCCGATTTCCATCAGATCCCGGAACCCTTTTGTAGTGATAAGGCCCAGGCGCGCTCCCTTCTTCTCTATCAGCGCATTCGTTGCAACGGTCGTTCCATGGGCCAGATAGCTGACCTGCTCCGGTTTGATGCAGTCTTCTGTAAGCACGTGGAGAATCCCGCTGACAATCGCTCTTGAGGGGTCATCCGGTGTGGAGCTGTGCTTAAAGTGTTTTAAATTCCCTGTCTCCGTATTAAATATTGAGAAGTCTGTAAACGTACCGCCTACGTCTACGCCAATCATATAGCTCATATTGTCACCTCATTTTATTTGTCCTTCAGTTCGTTCTTAATTTAAAAAGCTCTGCCATGTCCAAATGCTCCCTGTACCAGACACGTGGCCGCTGCAAAAGAAGCTCCTTTTTTCATCGCTTCTTTTAACTGCTGCCGGTACAGCTTTCTGCCGCCGTCCATCCGTTCCCGGTATTCCATTCTGCTTTGAGTTAAAGAAAGCAGAAATGCCGTGGCAAAGGAGTCACCCGCTCCCAGTGTGTCGATTGCCTCCACCAAATGAGGAGGCTGGCTGTAAAAATCATGCCCGTCGTAAACCAGCGCGCCTTTGCTTCCTCTGGTCGCGACAATAAACCAACGCCCCCTTTGTTGCTCCCCAGGAATATCCGGTCCCCGTCCCCGAATACCCCCATGTAGGAGGCGTCTGCCCCCAGCAATTTCGCATACACCGAGAAATTCAGAGCCTGGCCCCCGGGAAACATGGTTTTTAAATGTTCATATTTATCGCATACGTTATCGCCAATACCAATTACTCTTACCATGACCGCCTCCGCCTTTTTCATGCTTTGGGTATTTTTCATATCATTATATATCATTTCAATATGTGTTTCTCTTTTGAGCCGGGGCAGACATCTGCCCCGGTTGCTGTAATCTGTCATGTACTGAAATTTATTAGTTACTGTTCACACGGTTGTATACCGCGAGGTGTTTTCGTGCGTTTTCTGCACGAAAATCCCGAGTTACACGGCGCGAAACTGCGTTTTTTGCAGTTTCTGTGCATCGCGAAGCGTGTTATTGTTTACATCATGCTGTATTTTAGCATGGTGTGAACAGTAACATTTATTACTCTTCTACATAGGTATCCTGCAATGTAAGTCCGGAAAGGTAGGTCAAAATGCCGTCCAGATTCTGGAATCCGTGAACGTTCTTAGCCGTTGCGAATACCTGCTCCCTGAAGTTGATGAATACGAACGGTGAAAGTTCCAGAGCCCTCTCCCTGAACTGATCGTAAATTTCGGCTCTTTCTTTTTCGTCCAATGTAGTTCTGCCCTTCTGAAGAAGTTCATCAATCTTGTCGTCGGCAAATCCGGGACAGCTGTTCATGCGAACATCGCCGCTTTCATAGTAGTTGGTTACCCAGTCCATATCCACGATATTTCCAGTTGTACCCGACACCATCATGTCGTAGTCGCCCACGTTGGAACGCTCGATACGCGTTGCCCAGTCCGGAAGCTCCAGCTCTACCTTGATTCCGATTTCGGCAAGACTGGACTGTACGCAAACTGCGGTCTGCTCATGCATTGCGTAGGTGGAGGAGGATAAGAGCTTGCAGGAGAATCCGTCCGGATAACCTGCTTCCGCCAGAAGTTCTTTTGCCTTTTCAATGTCATATGAAAAATAGTTGTCGTATTTTCCGTCATAGCCGTTCTGTCCCACGATGGTCGGGAAACCAAAGATTTGTTCGCCGCGTCCCATAAATGCCGCGTTGATAACGTCATCTCTCTTAATTGCGTAGGAAATGGCCTGTCTCACCTTCGGATCGGCCAGCGGGCTGCCCTCGGTGCAGTTGATCTGCAGGCACATGAACGGTGCAACCGACACATCCACATTGGCGTCATCGGCGCTTTCAAATGCGATAACTTCCTTGGAAGGAACATAGTCGATAATATCCACTTCGCCCGTGCGGAGCGCATTGGCCCTTGTCGTCTCGTCTGTGTAGAAGAAGAAATCAATGTTCGGAGTCTGTGCCGGAGTTCCGTACCAGCCGTCATATGCGCTGACGCTGATGGAGAGTCCGTTCTCCCATCCTCCAAATGTGTAAGGTCCGCATCCCATGGCAACCGTGCTTAAGTCGTTATTGTTCGCCTCGCAGAATGCCTTTGAAACCACTGCTGCTTCAGGAAGACAGAGGTACTCCAGGAACGGTGCGCATGGCTGTTTCAGGACAATCTCCACCGTCTTCTCATCCGGCGCATTGACATGATCCACTACCGAGCGGAAGTCACTTCCGAATGTGGCTGCCACGGATTCGCCCATGACACGCTCAATGGAAAACTTCACGTCCTCCGCCGTAACCGGTGAACCGTCGTGGAAGGTGGCATCCTTTAACACAAAGGTATAGGTCAGCCCGTCATCCGATACGGTGTAAGAGTCCGCCACATCCGCGGCAATGCCGGAATCTGCGGTATAAGTCATAAGCCCGCGGTAAATCTGCTGTTTGATCAGTCTTGTCGCCTGTCCCGACTGGAGATGGGGATCCAGGGTAGCCGGCTCGGCGCTGATTCCCACGTTTAAAATATCCCGTTTGTTGCCTGCTTCGGTACCTGCCGCCTCTTCGGTACCTGTTGCCGTACCTCCTTCTTCCTTTGTCTCAGGCTTTGTGTCCCCGCCCGTCTGTGAACTGCCGCAGGCCGTCAGCATTGCGGATGCCGCCAGGGCTGCCGCCAATGTCAGAGCAACTTTTTTCAAACCTCTTTTTTTCATGAAATTTCCTCCTTTTTTATAGTTAACGGTACCCGGTACTGTATTGCATGAACTGCGCAGTACCAGCCATTAAAAACTGTTGTTAAGCTTCGGATCCAGAATGTCTCTTATGGCGTCACCCATCAGGTTCACCGCCAGGATCGTCAGGCACAGGCAGAGTGCAGGCCAGAACAGATACATGACATTGACATTCAGGTAACCCCTTGCCGAACCAATCATCTGGCCCCAGGACGGTGTGGGCGGCAGAACGCCCAGTCCAAGGAAGCTGAGTCCCGATTCCAAAAGAATCGCATTGGAGATCGTTGTGCTCACCTGAACGATCAGAACCGATATGATATTGGGGAAAATCGCCTTTCTCATAATGGCCGCCGGCGTGGCCCCGATGGATAAATCACTCTCCACATACTCCATTTTTCTGACCTGGAGCGTGGAGGAGTAGGCAATACGCGAAAAGTGCGGGATGTACAGAATCCCGATTACCAGCATCAGATTGATGACTCCGGCTCCCCAGAGGCCTGCGATAATCATGGCCAGCAGGATGGGCGGGAAACAGAGAATGATATCGATTCCCCTCATGATGACCGTTCCGATTTTGCCCTCCAGGTAACCGGCTGCAACACCCAGGACGGTTCCTCCTGCAAATGCGATGGCCGTTCCCCCGAGAGCCACCATCATGGACGGTCTGATTCCCAGTATCAGACGGGTCAGGATACACCGGCCGTACTCGTCGGTCCCCAGCGGGTATTTGACCGATGAATTCTGAAGCATATTGGCCGTATCCAGGGCATAGGGATCATTGGGTATCAGGAAATTGCCGAATATCATGACAATAATCAGAGGGACCAGAATAATAAAGCCAACAACAAACTTCTTATTGCTGAAACATTTCTTAAGCATTGTATCCCTCCTATCTGACTCTTGGGTCAAGAATTCCATATATTATGTCAACCATCATGTTGGTAAATATATAAACCACGGAGATCAGCAGTACACACCCCTGGATCAGGGGATAATCACGGTGGTTGATGGCCTTTACCAGAAGGGACGCCACTCCCGGCCAGTTAAACACGGTTTCACAGAGAACGGTTCCGCCGATCAGGTTTCCCAATTGGAGGCCGATAATCGTAATGACGGGAATCATTGCATTCCGGATTACATGTTTTCTGATTACTTTCCCGCTTGAAAGTCCCTTGGCACGCAGCGGTCTGACGGATTCGGCGGCCATTGCGTCCAGCATGGAGGAACGCGTTGTCCTCATGATGGAGGCCGCAACTCCCAGGGCCAGCGTGATGGCCGGGAGAATGATTTTCTGTATGTGCAGGCCGGGATTCTTCGAAAATGCGGTAAATCCGCTGGCGGGCAGCTTCGCAATCGGAAGGTTAAAAATATTCAGGGCGAAGATTACCACAAGCAGATATCCCAAAACGTAAACCGGAATCGACGTACCCACCGATGCCATTGTCGTCAGCGCCAGATCCGAGAACTTTCCTCTCCGCACCGCAGCAATGATTCCGAACGGAATTCCGACCAGACATGCCAGCACAAGTGACACAAAGGCCAGTTCCAATGTCCTGGGAAAACGTGAAGCGATAGCCTGTACGACCGGGATTTTCTCGGAATATGATTTTCCCAGGTCAAGGTGGATAATGCCCTTTAAATAATTAGCGTACTGGACCAGGATTGGCTGATCAAGCCCCAGTTCCGTACGGATTTTTTCCACGGTTACCGGATCGGGGTTACTGTCCACTCCCAGCATCGTCAGAACGGGATCGCCGGGCATCATATGTACGAATGCAAACACCAGTGTTGTAACGATGAACAGTAAAAGCGCCGATATGGCCAGTCTTTTTGCTATAAATTTAATCATGAGCGCCGCCCCCTTTCCCGGCCAGGAAACAGGCTGCATAGTGCCCCGGCTTTATCTGCACAAGCTCCGGCCGCTCTGTCCTGCACCGCTCCTCTACAAAGGGACATCGGGTACAGAACCGGCAGCCCTCCGGAGGGTTCACCGGGCTGGGAATGTCCCCATTTAATATGATTCTTTCCTTCTTCCGGGTTGTCTTTGCTTCGGGTATTGCCGAGAGCAGGGCTTTGGTATAGGGATGGGCGGCATTTTCATAAATCTCATTGCTGTCCGCCAGTTCCACAATCACCCCCAGATACATGACGGCAATCCTGTCCGCCATAAATTTTACGACGGATAAATTATGTGAAATGAACAGATAAGTCAGTCCAAATTCCTTCTGAAGATCCTTTAAAAGGTTTAAAACCTGTGACTGGATTGACACATCCAGGGCAGAGACCGGTTCGTCGCAGATAATCAGTTCCGGATTACCGGCCAGAGCCCTTGCAATCCCGATTCTCTGCCTCTGTCCTCCTGAGAATTCATGGGGGTAGCGGTTCAGCCATTCCCTGTTAAGCCCCACCATATCCATCAGCCTGAGAACCTCATTTTCAATCTCACTGTCCGGCACTGCATGATGTATCTTCAGCGGCGCACCTATTATGTCCTTCACTCTCTCCCTGGGATTTAAAGAACCGTAAGGCTTCTGGAAAATCATCCTCATCTTACGGCGGATTTTTTCCATTTTCTTTCCCTTCAGGTTCGTGATATCTTCTCCATTGAATATTATGGTTCCCCCATCGGCAGGCACCAGGTTTAAAATTGTCCTGGACAGGGTGCTTTTGCCGCAGCCGGATTCCCCTACCAGGCCGAATGTCTCACCTTTTCTTATCTCAAAGCTTACGTCATCCACCGCATGGACCGTACCTTTGCTTCGGGAAAACATCTTTGCCTTGACAGGGAAGTACTTTTTAAGATGATCCACTTTCAGAATTACTTCACTCATCAATCAGGCCTCCCTTCGCAATTTCCTCCGCCCTGTGGCATCTGACGAAATGTTTCTCATTTAGCTTTACAAACGGCGGCTCTTTCTCTTTGCATGCGGGAAGAACAAAGGGACACCGCGTACAGAAACGGCAGCCCGGAGGAAAATTCCTGATGTCGGGAACCGTTCCCTGAATGCTGTAGAGCCGTTCCGCCTTTGTATCGAGCTGTGGGATGGATCGGATCAGCCCGTGGGTATAAGGATGGCACGGTGAATTAAAAATCGTATCCTTTGGTGCAATCTCCATCGATTTTCCCGCATACATAACCACGATATCGTCCGCCACATCCGCCACAACTCCCAAATCATGCGTAATCAGGACAATCCCCATATTATATTCTTTCTGAATCTTCTTGAGCAGCTCCATAATCTGGGCCTGCACCGTCACATCCAGGGCCGTCGTGGGCTCGTCCGCAAACAGCAGCTTCGGGTTGCAGCTCAGCGCAATGGCTATCATGACCCTCTGGCACATACCGCCCGACAGCTCAAAGGGATAGGAGCGGTACACGCGTTCCGGATGGGGAATTCCCACATCGCCAAGCAGGGATAACGCCCTCATTTTGGCATCGGCCTTCGGCATTTTTTCATGAGTCAAAATCGCCTCAATAATCTGATCCCCGACCGTATAAATCTGATCCAGGGACATGACGGGATCCTGGAAAATCATCGACATTTCGTTGCCTCTTAATTCCTGCATCTGCTTTTCACTCAGCTTCAGAAGATTTTTGCCCTTAAACGTAATCTCACCTTCCGCCACGCTTCCCTGATTCGGAAGCAGCCGCAGTACGGAGAGAGATGCCATCGTCTTTCCGCTCCCGCTCTCGCCTACGATTCCGAGGGTTTTTCCCTGTTCAACAGTAAAACTGAGTCCCTCCACCGCAGCAAATGAGGACTTCTTATTCTGGAATACCATCTTAAGATTCTCTACTTTCAGTAAAACTTCTCCCATCCGCTCACACTCTCTTCTCTTTACTCTCTGTCTCTTCTGCCAGGTTCAGCAGCCCCGTTTGCATCCGCGCTTAATGCGTATAATATTTAGCATATTATTATGTATCATTATATAATATATAATTGCATAAAAAATGGCTGTTTTACGGCGCCAGCTCATTATATAACATTACAAGATATGTTATTCTCTATAGAAAAATATTATCATTTTGTAAAATCTCTGTCAAGATATTTGAAAACTTTTTATTATAATCTTATCAGGATGAAAACGCCCCCTATCACTCCATGTATTATTTGCAAATACAAAGTATTTTGTTAGATTTCTGACAATACTTCATTCTTATATCCGTTTCTTTCTTTATCCCTCAGATAATCGAATCAGCTCCGTCTGTCTCCGTCAAGCCTTGATAATTAAAGGGTTTACCCTTATCCGGCATTAATATTATGCTTATCTGTCCCGTTAAAAAAAAAGTACAAATGGAATAGTTTTACAGAGACGGCAAAAAAGCCAAAGTCTACGCTCATGCTGCTGACTTTGGCTTTCTGCCGTATTATCATGTATTCATTTATCGGCCGTACCCTTATACGGCCGTCTTTTCCGCTTCTGCCAGCGCTTCGTCAATACAGCCAAAGAAATTTTCTTCCCCTGCCTCATGACAGAAGCCGGCCTTCCTCATAACTCTCATCGGTTGTTCATTGACATGTGAAAGCATCAGCCGGATTCCCTTCTCCCTGCAGACACTGTTTAGTTTTCTCAGACTGTTCAGCGCAGTGATATCCATAGCCGGAACACTTCTCATTCTCAGGATCATCACCTTCTTTTCTTCATGAAAAGGCACTTCCAGAATCTTGTCGGCGGCAGCGAAAAACATTGGTCCGGTAATTTCAAATACCGTTGTATGGCTGGGAACCGGCTTCAGGTTCCTGTTGTCCTTGCCCTCCTCATAATCATCCAGGTAATCCCATTCCTGCACATCCGCCACATCAGCCATCCGGCTCAGGAAGAGCAGGGAAGCCAGAATCAGCCCCACTGCGATAGCCACAACCAGATCAAAGATAACGGTTAACGAAAAGGTCAGTACCAGTACGGTCACATCACTTTTCGGTGATGTCTTCATAATCTCTGCAAACGTGCGCCATCCGCTCATGTTATAAGCCACCATGATCAGGATTGCCGCAATGGCCGGCATTGGAATCAACGCCGCATAAGGCATCAAAAGCAGCAGCGTCAGAAGAAGGACGACGGCATGGACCATTCCGGCTACAGGGGAGGTTCCTCCATTCCTGATATTGGCCGCGGTTCTGGCAATTGCCCCTGTCGCCGGAATACCGCCAAACAGCGCAGAACCCACATTGCCCAGCCCCTGCGCAACCAGCTCCATATTGGAATTATGCCTGCTGCCGATCATACCGTCGGCTACCACGCAGGAGAGTAATGATTCAATCGCCGCCAGAATTGCGATGGTAAATGCATCCGGCAAAACGGTTTTTACTAGTTCATAGGATACCTCCGGCAGGTGAAAAGCCGGGAGGGAGGAGGAAATCGTATATAAATCCCCTATCGTATTGACATTCAGCCCTGCCGCCTTTACCAGCACGGCCGACACAAGAACGGCAATCAGGGAAGGCGGTATCTTCTTAAAGAATCTCGGCCATATGATAAGAATCGCAAGCGATATCAGCCCCACTGCCAGCGCCTGGACGTTCAGCGTCCCGATGCAGGCAATTACCTGCTCCAGTTTCTCCATCGTTTCCACAGGCGCCTTCTCAAAGGCCAGCCCCATAAAATCTTTAATCTGCCCAATCACGATAGTCACGGCAATCCCGGCCGTAAAGCCGGTGGTAATTGTAAAAGGAATAAACTTAATCATGCTTCCAAGATGCAGAAGTCCCATGGCAACCAGGATAATTCCGGCCAGTACGGTAGCAATAATCAGCCCGTCCATTCCGTTCCGGGCCACAATACCGGCCACGATCGAGGCAAATGCGGCTGTCGGGCCTGCGATCTGTACTTTGCTGCCGCCGAAAAAAGAAATAATGAACCCGGCGATAATAGCCGTATAGAGCCCCTGTTCCGGTGTCACACCGGAGGCCAGCGCCAGGGCAATCGACAGCGGAAGGGCAATGATGGCTACGATAATACCCGCTGTCAAATCCCCCGCCAGCTGTTTTACGGAATACTCCTTCATGGATAGAAACAATTGTGGTTTCAGTTCTTTCATACTAATAAAACTCCCCTTAAAAGTAATTAGATAAAAAATGTTAAAATTGTGTAAATATGTTCCAACCCAATCTTATACTCATCTTCCGTCTTAACACAAGTTCTTTTTTAAGTACTTTGTTTTTTGTATACATATCGCCGGGAAAACTGGTTGCCGATTATCAGCCTGCATGCTAAAATCATAACGTTGGATTTATTACATTGTCTTAACTGTTTCAGCCTGTTACTGGGCTGTCGTCATCTCCACTTCGGTATATCCTTCTGTGTCGGGAAGCTCTACCGTCACATCCTGTCCCGGGTTATTCACTTTACCGGTTAAATCCAGGACCATGGAAATAGACTCGCCTTCCATTGCCATATCCACACTCATCTTCATTGTCATGTCTGTGTAGAATCCGTCTTTGTTTACAGTATAGGTTCCGCTGGCCTCTTTGAAGGTCATCTCCATACCGTCCATTGTGCCCATTCCGCTCATGCTGCCCATAACTTCCGATAAATAAGCATTCATTTTTTCCGGGTCAGCGGTAAAAGTAAGGATTGTGTTGTCCCCTTCTTTTGCCATGGTAATCTCTTTCATCTGCTCGGACTGCAGGTTTGTACTCTCGGTGCTCTGTTTAACGGATTCCATCAATTCGGTCAAATCCATCGGATATTTAATCTTCTGGCCCATTCCGTCCATGTAATAATATCCGTCTTTATAGAAAATCCTGGCATCCATGCTCTGGCCCATCAGGGAAGTTTTTGTGTCGGCAAGGTACTGCATGGAGTCCTCATTCATGTTGCTCATCTTCATGTTCATATCAACCGTGATGTCCATGGTCTCCTCGCCCTGGGTCATGGTCATTTTCATTGTCGTATCCATATCCAAGGATGTCAGCTCCGAGTTTTTCTTAACTGCTGCGTCAAATACCTCTTTCGGATCTGCTTTCTTTGCGCATGCTGTCATGGAAAATACCATAATGGTTGACATGATGACTGCTGCTGTCTTGATCATCTTTTTCATTGTTTTTCTCCTTTTTCCTCACTTTTAAACGGCTATTGCCGCACTGCCCTTCTTTTACCGAATAAGCTAGCAACAGTATAGCATTTTTTCATCTGTCAGACAATTGACTATATTTACCTTTTAATTAATATTTTACGACTATTTTATTACAACCTCCGTAATATCACATAATTTCCGGCAAAAATTTACGAAACGGCGCAGCACCGCATCAATATTCATCACTGCATCCACATAGGTGTCATCCAGAGCCGTGGTGTAATTAAAGTCAAAAATGGAAGCGCCACAGTCTTTGCTGTATAAAAATACATATTTTTGGCCGCCTGCCTTAACGCTGTCCCATGGACAGGCGGGCAGCGATCATTTTCATTCGCGGCAGGCACGTCCGGAAAAATGTACGGAATGCAGGGCAGAAATGGTTTTGCCCCTGGCTCCAGTGTCTCTTGCAGCCACCGCGGCAAAGCCAGAAATATTCGCAGCTGCCACAGGCCTTTAAATCCTCTCTCTCCTGTCCGTCGAAACCAAGAGAAGCTCCTCTTTCTTCCATCTCCCTGAGTGTATCTTCTCCGAACCGTCCCAGGAAATATTCCTCTGTCACATAAAAGTCACAGGGATAAACGGATCCGTCAGCTTCTGTCACATACTGGACACTGCAGCAGCCTCTCTGGTCGCAGGCCTCAGCCGGATATCCCATCAGTATCGCAATATAATTTTCAAACAGCCTGATATATGGCTGCTCTCCCTTTTCCAAATCTATATACCAGAGTTCAAACAATTCACACAAAAACGCTCCATAGAGTTCCGGGTTCAGTGAGTAGTCCCTCTGTCCCGGAATGTCCTGCAAAGGATCAAGACACGGAATAAACTGCAGGTATTTCCACCCATGTTTTTTATAAAAGGAATAAATTCGAGACACTAACCGGGCAGTCCTGTCATTCACTACGGTCAGAATGTTAAATTCTGCATTGTGATTTTCCAGATACTCTATCCCTTTCATCACTCGGCCAAATGTATCTTCCCCTGACACGCTTTTCCGGTATGCGTTATGGGTATACTTCACCCCGTCCAGAGAAACGCCCACAAGGATATGGTTCTCAGACAGGAACTGCGCCCAATCTTCGGTAATACCGTATCCATTCGTCTGAATAGCGTTGATAATTTTTACATTTTTTTCATTATGACAGGCCTGAAAACGCAGCAAGTTTTGATAGAAATCAATCCCGGCCAGAGTGGGTTCCCCTCCCTGAAAGGTAAAACCACAGCAGGCATCCGACTCTTTAAGCGTCTCCCTGACAATCTGCTCCAGCGTATCGATTGACATTATACCAAAATTCGGCGTCCGGCGCTTTTCCATCTCATCACAATAAAAACAATATCCGCATCGCATATTGCATGTGCCTGAAACTGGTTTGATTAAAAGCTGCAACGGCGGCATTTTCACTCCCCCCTTTGTTCATCTCTGCATTATTTCAGTTTCCTGATGGATCGTCCTTCATAAATTCTGGCGTCAAATGTATAGGAATAGCCGTTATCCAAATACTCATTATTCTTAATCATTTGAATTAAACGTTTTCCCACCTGACATCCCATCTCATAGCCAGGATGGATCGAACAGGTAATCCCAGCTTCTTCCCAGTCATCCTTAGAGTAGTCAAAGCAGACCAGAGAGCAGTCCTCCGGCACTTTCTTTTTTTCCTGTTTCATGTATTGGAGAACAGCCTGAAGTATCATATAATTACAGCAAACCACAGCCGTACACTTGGGCAGACTGCGCAGAAATTTTCCAATCTCTTTATAATATCCCGGCGTATGCGCCTCATTGGAAACACACCACTTCACATAGTCGTCGTCAAATTCCACTCCATACTTACGCAGTCCTCCCGCATATCCCCGGAACTTCTCAATGCTCTGGTAGTTGTCATATACAAAAATTCCGGCAATATGTCTGTGGCCAGCCTGGATAAGCAGCCTTAAAAGCTCCTTTGCACATTGATAGTCATTACTGATCACTCTGGGATATTTCAGTTCCTTGTAATAATTATTATAGAAAATAACAGGAATCTTTTTCCTGAATATATAGCGGTAGCAGTCCAGATTCGGATTTAAAAGACTGGCCTTTACTCCGTCCACAATAAATCCCGAAAAGTCCTGATGGGCTACTACATTCAGACAGTTTCTCTCACTGGAAAATTTGTTGTCTGTGAAAAAGATATGGAGCTCTGCATCTTTGTCTCTTAGAATTGTCTTAATCCCACGGATTAACTCTGAATTGGCGTTGGAATCCTGGCCCTGAAGGATCAGGCCGATCTTAACAGCAGCAGAACCGCCAGATTCCTTCGACAGTGCCTCTGCTTTGTTGATATATGTCCCGCTTCCCTTTATCTTATAAATCAGCCCTTCCTGTTCCAGACGCCTGGAAGCGGACCGAATTGTCTCGCGGCTTACTTCCAGGCGCATACAGAGTACATGCTCCGAAGGCAGTTTCTGTTTTGTGGAAAATTTATTCTCATCAATATAAGCTCTGAGCCAGTTATAAACCCGATCTGATTTCTTATCCGGCCTTTTCATATCTGATACTCCCTATGCCTCGTCCACAATAACCGGACGGGTTCCTTCTGTCCGTTCAATCCAGTTAAGCAGCTTTTCTCTCATCATCTGTTTGACCTGTCTGTAATTTTCATCCTTGATCAGATTATGGAGCTCATCCGGATCCTTTCTCAAATCATAAAGGAAATCGTCGGCATACAGATCTGCTGAAGCTGCCACGCCGCCGTTGACTCCAGGCGCGTAAAACGCATATTTATAGTCAGGAGTTCTCACTGTCCGGCCAATCCGGCTTTCTGAAATCTGGGCATATATCTCATTTGGCCGATCCTTTGTCCTCTTCTCCACCACATCCAGAAGATTTTCTCCTATCATGGCATCTCCCACATCCACACCGGCCAAAGCCAGGATCGTCTTAGGAAGGCTCTCTGTGCTTACAAGATCATCCACTGCAATTCCACCTTTAAACGGGCCACCTTCTATCACCAGGGGAACTCTTAAACAGGCATCATGGCAGGAACGCTTATAATCATCATAACCGTTCAGATGGCTGTCACGGTTTCTGGTTTTAAAGTGAGATCCGTGGTCTGAGGCAAAGATAATCACTGTGTTATCATACAGTGCTTCTTCCTTCAGCCGGTCAACCAATCGGCCCAAATTCTCATCCAAGCTGGCGCAGGCCCCCAAATAGTCCGGATATTCCTCTCGGTAGTTTCCGTCTAAAGCCTCCAGATCTGACGGAAGCACATAATCCTTATATTTTTCTTTGGAACCCTTTGGTCCTTCATAATGTTTATGGTCATTCTGATGATGCGGTTCAATCTGAGAGATTGTCATAAAGAATGGTTTTTCCTTATCTCTCACCCTGAAAAAGTCCAGAGCTAAATCTGTAATACAGTCGGCACGGTATCCCTTAAAATCGACCCGGTTATTATCCTCATCAAAAACATAGCCATCATAGCCGTGTGAGGTAAACTCCAGCACATCAGCCGTACGCCAGAATCCCGTGTAACCCCCACGCAGTTCTTTTGGGATTGCTGTAATCGTGTGATCGACTACCGGAGGCTTTTCCAATTCCCCGTCGCTGGCCAGATGCCATTTCCCAATGTAGGCTGTCTCATAGCCGACCTCTTCAATATAGTTTGCCAGAGTCTTCACGTTTCTTGGCAGCATGATATTATTCCTGAAGCAGCCTGTCTGTGTAGGGTATTTTCCAGTCTGAAACAGCGCCCTGCAGGGGCCGCAGACCGGCTGCGGCGAGAAAGCCTTGTCAAATTTAACGCCTTCCTCTGCCAGCTGATCCAGTCTTGGAGTGATATTCAACGGCTGCCCAAAGCAGCCGCATGTGTCAGCGCGCTGCTGATCGGTAAAGTAAAATACAATATTATATGCCATGATTTTATTCTCCCTTCGCTTCATTTTTTTCCCTGATTTTGCTCTTAATAATCATGAATACTGCTGCTGCAATAAGAACCAGAAACACAATACAATAAATGCTGCTCATAAAAATTACCGGGCTGCCCTTGGAAATCAAAAGAGCACGGCGAAAGTTTGTCTCCGTCATATTTCCCAATACCAACCCTAAGAGAATCGGTACAGCCGGGAAATCAAGTTTATATAACAGCCAGGCAATTACAGCAAATGCCAAAGTTACAAGCACGTCAAAATAGGACTTATTGATGGAGTAAGCGCCTGCGAAGCAGAAAATTACGATGATCGGGGTCAGAATTTCCTGAGGAATTGAAACCACCTTTGCAAACAGCTGTGTCAGGTATTTTCCCTGAAGCAGCATAAACAGATTGACAAATAAAAGTCCAATCATAATCGCATACATGATGTCGCCCTGGGTCGTGAACAGGCTTAGGCCCGGGTTTAAACCATTGATCATGAGAGCCGAAAGCATGATTGCCACACAGCCGTCCCCTGGAATTCCCAAAGTCAGCAGCGGGATTAATGTAGCTCCTGTTACCGCATTATTGGCACTCTCTGCTGCGGCAATTCCCTCTACAGAACCGTGACCAAATTCCTCCTTATGCCTGGACATCGCTTTGGCTCTGTCATAGCTGAACCAGGATGCCATCGAGGCTCCAGTTCCTGGAATAATTCCTATGATTGTTCCGATAATAGAGGACATGAGCACTGGCGGAAGCATCCGCTTGTACTCGCTCCCGGTGATTTTTCCGTCATCCTTAATCCGCTCTGTATTCAGTTTCAAACGGCCGGGTTTTTGCTCTGCCTTTTTAAGAATCTCAATCAGGGCAAACAGGCCGATCAGGCATATAGCCAGATCTAATCCCATATAAAGGCGCGGGATACCGAAGGTATAACGGTCATAACTGGTCATAGGGTCTGACCCGATACATGAAATGAACAAACCAATACAGGCAGATATAATTCCTTTAATCATACTCTTCCCTGAAATTCCCGCGATGATAGTCAGGCCGAACAGGCATACCAGAAAATATTCTGCGGTTCCCAGCTGCGCTGATACCTTTGCTACCTGAGGCGCTAAAAACAGCAGCATGAGTGCAGAGAAAATTCCTCCAAAGGTGGAAGCATACAAAGCGATTTTCAGAGCCGCCTTGGTACGTCCTTTCTCAGAAAGAGGATGTCCATCCAACATAGTGGTTGCGGCATGAGGGGTTCCGGGCGTGTTGATCAAGATCGCAGAAACGCTGCCTCCGTACCCTCCTGCACAGTAGATTCCAAGCAAAAACATCATACCAGGGATCGCCGTCATCTTATAGGTAAATGGTAAAAACAGAATAATACACAGGATTACGCTCAGCCCCGGTATCGCCGCAAACACAGAACCGATAAATACTCCGCTGTTAATCCAAAACAGATTTTCCAGTGTGAACAGAAGTTTCAGCGCGGGAACAATAAATTCCAACATAGTTTTTTCTCCTTTCCTAGAATCTGACGCCCAGGCCAAACCGGAAAGCAGCCCAGATCAACACAGCCAAACCGACCGTGATTACGTAGTAAGATTTTTTGCTGCAACGAAAATAGACCAGAAATCCCAGAGAGCAGAATACTGCTCCTGCTACAAAAAGGTCTGTCCATTTGCAGAGCAGGTAGGTAACAAATAAAATGGCCAGGATAATCAGGGCCTTGACCTCAGTGAGAAGATTGAGTGTACATGTATGAAGCGGTTCCTTCTTCATAATTTTAACTATATTCTGTAAAATCAGAATACCACTGCAAAGCATCAAAAGAATTACAAGAAGCGTGGGGAATACACGGCCGTTGATCACATCATTCTCTGAGATTGGAACCTGAGCCGGCATAATAACGAACATAACCACTGCAATCAGAAAAAACAGACATGCCCCGACTAAATCTGTAGGGATTTTTATCTCCCTGCCCCGCATCTTCTCTCCCATAGAATCCAGTCTTTCTCCCAGTTGGGATAATGCAGACTTTTCATTTTTCATAGAATTTTTCCTCCTAACAGACAGATAGCGCAAGGTCCGGAGAGCCTTGCGCCATATAACAGCCTCAGAGCCTTTGGCATATTCTCAAAAATGTATGACAGTAAACATACTTAATGTACAACAATATCCTTGTATTCGTTAACGATATTCTTTACATTTTCGATATGCTCTACTACCTGCTCATTGGTGATTGGATCAACTTCCAGAAGCATTGTATCGTTAAGCCATTCCACCATACCCTTATCAGCCAGAATCTTGTCATAAAGCTCTCTCAGTTCAGAAACCTTTTTCTCGTCTGTTCCTTTGCGGGCCAGAATCAGGCAGCGGTTTCTAAAATAAGGATATCCATATTTTCCAACGCCCTCTACGCCCTTAAACGGTCCCTCGGCAATGTCCTCACCATCAAAGGCACAGATAATATCTACACCTCTCTGCTGGAATGTCTCCAGAATCTGAGACTGATGAGATACTGCAAAATTCGTCTCGCCCTTGGCCACTGCCTGCGCTGCTTCTGCTGCAGAGCTGTAGGCAACAATCTTCATCTGCTCTCCATAACCCATGGCGCCAAACAGAGCCGCCGCTAAAAATGCTTCTGAACCTGTCGCGCCGTTGGCAGCTACTGTAATCTCATTACCGGCTTCCATATAAGTCTGCAGTTCGTCCAGATTCTTAATGCCAAGCTTAGAGTCCGCGGACATAACAAATACGGAAGAATACAGGTTCTCTACAAACTCAAAATCATCATAGGTGAACTGCATCTTGGCCGGATCCAGAATAGATGTGATGGAGAACAGTCCCTCTCCTGCGAACACCAGTTCCTCATCGTTGGCCTTTGTATCGGCTACCCATGTGTTGACTGTAGCAGCATCACCCTTTACCGCATCCGCCACCAGAATAATACTATCTGAGTAGGTTGTGGATAATCCCGCTGCCTTCTGGCTCACCATAGCCGCTACTCCGGATGGCGCCCATGGACATGTAACCGTCCATGTCTTTGTCTTCTCACCACACCCTGTCAGTGACGTTGCTGTCATCGCAGCTACCAATCCCAGCGCTAACATGCTCTTTTTCATAACGTTCTCTCCTTTTTGTGCATATTGTTGAATCATTTTATTATTACACTGTTTTTATATTGGAACTTTACCATGAACTCCATCTTACTTTCAACAACTTTTTAATATTTTTGCAAAAAGTTGTATGTTTTATATCTTATTGTACAAAAGTTGTATGTTATTGACACCGAAACCTGTATAATATATCAAAAACATAACAATAGCAAATGGCAGATGGAAGCAATTTCGTCAAGCACGTTTCCCTTTGGATGCCCCTAATATTAATGATAGGACTGTCCAGAGATTTGCAGGCCATAAAGATTTGAAAAAGACGATAACAGGACATCCAAAAAGGAATTTATGAAGTTCATGAAGCACAAAATGCAATACAAAAAAAAGAAGCCTGATAAATTCAAGCTTCTTGAGAGCGCGAGACGGGATTCGAACCCGCGACCCTCGCCTTGGCAAGGCGATACTCCACCACTGAGCCACTCGCGCATAATATTATATGTCTCTCAGGTTCAATTAACAAACCTGTCAACGAGAAATATTTTATCATAATTCACGCTCAATGGCAAGCACTTTTTTGCAATTTTTTTATTTTTTATTCCGGTCCGGCGCCCCTTATATTATAATTCCATACTTCTTAATCCGGTACTGAAGGCTCTGCCGCCTCAATCCCAGCGCGTCCGCCGTCTTCGTGATATTATATCCATAATGCTCCAGCGCCTTCTGCAGAACCTTGTGTTCATAAGCATCCATAATACTCTGAAGCTCCACTCCCGGCATAAACCCCGAAGCTCCGTCTTCCCCTGCCGGCTGGAAAGTCTGCAACCCCCGGCTCTCCTCACCGAATTTTCTCAGATAGCCTGGAAGGTGCTCCCGCCGGAGCGTCTCTCCATCCGCCACATTCTGGGCGTAATCCAGCACATGGAACAGTTCCCTGACATTGCCCGGCCATGAATAGGACCGGAAAATTTCCATAACCTCGGGAGAGATTCCGGAAAACGAGTGGACATATTGAAAGGCCGTGGCGTCCAGCCTGTAACGGATCAGCTCCTCCAAGTCCTCCTTATGCTCCCTGAGAGGCGGCAGTTCTATCATCACCGTCGATAGCCGGTAAAACAGATCCTTGCGGAACTGATTATCAGCAATTGCACGGAAGGGATCTTCATTGCAGGAGGAAATAATACGTACATCCATTCTGATGTCCTTTTGTCCTCCCACTCTGCGGAATGTATTTTCCTGAATCGCTCTGAGTATCTTGGACTGCATACTCAGACTCATGGAATTCAGCTCATCCAGAAAGAGCGTTCCGCCTTCGGCCTCCTCAAAGTAACCCGGCTTATTCTCGCTGCCAGTGAAACTTCCCTTTTGCGTGCCGAAGAGAAGGCTCTCAATCAGGGAATCGGGAATGGCCGCACAGTTGAGGGCGACGAACTTCTTATCCTTACGGCCGCTGGCCCGGTGAATGCTCTGGGCGAAAATTTCCTTGCCGGTCCCGGTCTCCCCCACCAGAAGAATCGAGCTGTTCTGGGACGCCACCTTTCTGGCTATGCCGACCGCCTCTTTTAATTTTACTCCGTGGCCGATTATATGTTCAAAGGTGTATCCTGTAAACCGTGTATAATGGGAATGCTCCTCATAGAGCTTCAGCGCCTGTTCAATCTCCTGCATCTTTTTATTATATCTCTTCACGATATCGCTGGTCTGCTCAAAGACAACGGAGCCTAAAATCTCCTTTCCTTTCCGGATCGGATAGGCCGTGTTCGCCGTGGCAATCGATATCCCGTCGCTGGACTTATAATGATCCACCCTGTTGATTACCGGAGACTGGGTCCGGAGGCATGTCATAATCGTGCTTATATTTTCATCCAGATTATACATGTCCAGCAGATATCTTCCCTCAATGGAGACATCCGAAGGTATATGGGCAATTTCCCGGCTGGCTTTATTAAAGAATACGGCACAGGCGTTCTTATCATAAATCTGGATACCGTCTGAAATATGATCCAGCGTCTTGGCAAACAGATACTCCTGATCATTCCTTTTTTTGAAAAAAAGGTAATATCTCTCCTTTGACACCTTTATCTTTTCAAAAGTAAAATGGTCTTCATCCCAGAACAGCTCCCCATCCTGGTCCTCGTCCGCCATCGGAAATACACCCGAAGGTTTTTCACCCCTCAGAATCCAGTTTGAAAACAGCAGCCGGTACATATCCTCCGACCGGGGATTCCCCCATTCCGTTCTCAGCATCACCTGATTTTTGTCCAGTACAAAGTAAAAATCATAAATTTTCATCCCGTTCCCTCATCTCACCACGTATTTTTTACGAAACATAGTACCACAAAAAAGATTCTTCCGTCAAGTTTAGATGCCAAATTATTTGGCATTACGCAAAATAATTTGGCGCAAATCAACTCATTCTTTACAGAAAACGCTTCCATATGTCACTCTGTTTTTTTCCATAACAGACAACCGCAAATTTGTTTATTTTTTAATTTTTTTCAAAATACTTTTAAATACAACAAAAATTGTGTATTACTATAATATATTTTTAACCACTCAGACAAAAACAAAAAAAGTTGGCACGGTTTTTGCTTTATATAATATCAGAAAAACGGAAAGGAGAGTATGGAGTTCCATGGGGGAAACTCTATACAACAAAAAACATGAGTGAAAAAAATTCAAATTCTAAGCCGATCCGGTGGAGCGTATTTATTCCCTGCTTTTTAATCGTAGGCGGGGCCGCCATTCTCGGTATCGTGAACAATGCATGGCTCACTGAAGTCACCAAGGCAATTTTCACATGGTCTCTGGGTAACTTCGGTTGGCTCTATCAGGTAATTGCAGTTGTAACTCTGATTCTGGTAAGTCTTCTGTGCTTTTCAAAAATCGGTACGATTAAGCTGGGCGGACCTGAGGCAAAAGCAAAGTATTCATTCGGTTCCTGGTTCGCCATGACCCTGACGGGAGGTATTGCAACCGGACTGATTACGTATGGCGTTAATGAGGTTCTAATTTATTTCGGCAATGTATACGGGGAACTGGACGGCTACGGAGTTCAGGCCTTTTCCAATGAGGCCGCCTATTTCGCAATGGGCCGCAGCTTCTATAACTGGACCGTTATTCCTTATGCCATGTATGCACTTTCCGGCGTTATCATCGCCTATATGTATTTTAACCGCAAACAGGAATTATCCGTTTCCGCTTCACTGACACCGCTGTTTGGCGAGAAGGTGACGAAGGGCTTCTGGAAAGCGCTGGTTGACGTATTATCCGTACTGGCAATTGCACTCGGTCTGGCAGCCTCCCTCGGCGCAGGACTTGCACTGATTGGTACGGGACTTTCCGCAGCCTACGGCATCGCGCAGGGTCCTGTCGTATGGTTCATCCTTACGGCAATCATCACCGTAACATTCACGGCAGCTTCCGTAGCCGGTATTGATAAAGGCATCAAGTGGCTGGCAGGCATGACATCAAAAATTTTCTATGTGCTTTTAATCCTTCTCTTCATCATCGGGCCGACCGTTTACATCCTCAACATGGCAAATGTAGGACTCGGCTACTGGCTCGACCGCTTCTGGGTGTGGGGATTCGACCCTTACACAGTAGGCGGAGAAGCGCTTGTTACCTGGTGGACGATGTATGACTGGGCAATCTGGATCGCTTATGCTCCTTTAATGGGTATCTTCTTTGCAATCATTGCCTATGGCAGAACAATCCGGCAGTTCCTGATTATCAACTGGATTCTCCCGGCATCTTTCGGTTTCGTATGGTTCTCCGTATGGGGCAGCACAGCCCTTGACTGGCAGATCAGCGGCAAAGCCGATATCATCGCTGCCATCAATGAAGGCGGAGCCGTATCCGGCATCTGGGAATTCTTAAAACATGTACCGTTGGGAGCAATCCTGATTCCTGTTATCATCATCACCTTGATAGCCGCGTTCTCAACAACGGCCGATACCATGTCAACCACGATTGCGGCCCTCTGTACGGAAGGCGCCCGCCACGATGAAGAACCGGCTCTCTGGCAGAAAATAGTCTGGGGTGTCTCCATCGGACTCATCGCCTGCATCATGGTTGCATTCGGCGGCGGTTCCCAGGGTGTGGACGGAGTTAAATACCTGGCGGCCTGCGGCGGTTTCGTCGTACTGGCTATCTTTATCCTCCAGATAATCGCTTCCATTAAAGTGTTCTTCTTTGACCCGCAGACGAAAAAGGACATTGAAGAGTGTGCCGAATATACGGATAAAAACATTCAGGCGGGAACTGCCAAAACCGGGGAAGCCTGAAATAATATACGGGCAGAGTAACACGCAGACAGAGTAACTCTCTATGAAGGTAAGATCAAATCAATATGGAAAATAGTATAAATACAGCCAACAATATAAAAAATATCGTGTTAGGCGCTCCTATCACACTGGACGATTTCATTGCAGTTGCCAGATATGGCGCAGCCGTTGAATTCTCGGAGGAATATTGCCGACGAGTGGAAAAAACCCGGGAACTGGTAGAACAATGGGTTTCCGAAGAGAAAGTCATGTATGGAGTCACCACCGGTTTCGGCGCTCTCTGCACCAAAGCAATCGGTAAAGATGAAACGGCTAAACTCCAGGAGAACATCATCCTCTCACACTCCGTATCCGTCGGAGAACCGTTGTCTATTGAGCGGGTCAGGGGAATCATGCTTATGGTGCTCCAAAATCTGGGCCAGGGTTATTCCGGAGTCCGCCTGACCATTTTAGAATATTATAAAGACTTTTTGAATAAAGGCATCACCCCCTGGACACCGGGAGACGGAAGCGTCGGATATCTGGCGCCGGAAGCCCATATGGCCCTTGTGCTGCTTGGCAGAGGTAAGGCCTGGTATGAAGGTGAACTGCTGGAGGGCGGCGAGGCGCTTAAGAGAGCGGGATTGAGACCGTTAGAGCTAAGTTCCAAGGAAGGGCTTGCCCTTGTATCGGGAACCACCTCCCCCACCGCTATGGCTGCCCTGGCAATTTACGACCTGCTAAACGCAGCCAAAGCAGCCGACATCATCGGCTCCGCCACACTGGAGGCATGCAAAGGCGTGATGAACGCCTTCGACGAACGCGTTATGTCTGTCCGCCCCCACAGTGAACAGGCTAAAACAGCCGAAAATGTGAGAACGATTTTAAACGGCTCCGGTATTATCGAAAAATATAAAGGCAGCCGCGTACAGGACGCCCTTTCCCTGCGCTGCATTCCGCAGCTTCACGGCGCTTCTAAAAAAACACTGAAGGACGCAAAGGAAGTCATAGAGATTGAGATGAATTCCTGCTGTGACAATCCAATCATCTGGCCCGGACAGGGCAATGAGGATGTCATCTCAGCCTGCAATGCGGATTCCTCCTATGTGGGAATCGAAATGGACAGCGCCTGCATTGCCGCCGCTGCCCTTGCCAAGATGTCGGAGCGCAGGAATAACCGTCTGATTGACGAAAGCCTGTCCGGAAATCCGTGGTTCTGCATCAAGACGCCGGGCCTTAATTCAGGCCTGATGATCCCTCAATATACGCAGGCCGGCCTGCTGAATGAGATGCGGATTCTGGCTACCCCCGCAACAATCGACAACACGCCTACCTGCGGAAACCAGGAGGACTATGTGGCTATGGGGTACAACGCCTGCAAAAAAGCGGGCTTTGCAGCCGAAAAGCTGGAGTATATCCTGGCCATCGAGCTGCTTTCCGCCTATGAGACGCAGCAGTTCCTGGATACCGACGTTAAAAGGAGTGCAGCCACAGAAGCTGTTATGAAGGAAATCGGCAGACATGTCCCCATCATGGAACAGGATATGTTCCTCCATCCTTACATCGAATACCTCAGGGAACTGATTCATTCCGGACACCTGATCCGGATTGTCGAATCCATAACGGGTACGTTAAACTGATTCATACTATCAAATCGTTATATATAACTATCTATCATTTAAAAAGGAGAAATGTGCAGATGAAAAGCATGGAAAAAAGACAGGTGGAAATGGATTTAACAAAAATTTTTCTTACTCCCCCAAATACCAGAAAAGAAAAAATCACGCTGCTGGTCATGCTGGTAGCCACTTTCGTCATCTTTTTCGGTCCCATTTGCTTTTCGGCCATTCCTCCTGTAAAGGCGGTCCTGCTGGCCTGCATGCCGTCCTTTTCCCTCTCCTGGGGCTGGATAGTACTGCTCCGCTCCCTGTTCAGGAAGGAAGATTTTGCAAAATAGGATTTCTCCGGTAACGATAACCTGCACGCTCTGCGCACAGGCCGCCGCCATCACTAAAAGCCCTGTCCTCATGGTGGTAATCGCAGTTGCGTCGATTACGGCATAAGGCGCTCCCGTTTCCGGGTCAAAAAAGTTCAGCAGTGACATTTCAGAAGGAAGATTTTTTTCCCGCATGCTTAGGCTCAATATAGCCTCGCAGCACATTAAAATGTCCGTGGTATTCCGGATTCGGATGGATATGAACCCGCGGCTCAATAGAGGTTTTTCCTTCCCCCTTTGCTTATCGGAATATAGACTCGATATAATCAGACCGCCGATTAGGCGCAAGATACGCAAAAAGCCCGGAAAACCTCTTTACGCTTGGTTTTCCGGGCTTTAAGCAACAAAAAAGCGGGTGATGGGAATCGAACCCACGTATCTAGCTTGGAAGGCTAGTGTTCTACCATTGAACTACACCCGCATAATGTAATCTGTTAAATTATGTTTCAAATGCCCAGAACCGGAATCGAACCAGTGACACGAGGATTTTCAGTCCTCTGCTCTACCAACTGAGCTATCTGGGCCTCCTGAGAAATCAACTGACTCTCACCGTACTGGTGTTACCAGCAACGTAAATAATTTTACTCGATTTTCGATATGTTGTCAAGGATTTTTTATCTTATTTCCAGATTATTTTGCCGGACCTCTTTTTGCCGGGATCCGAAAACCGCCCTCTTTGTAAAAAGGCGCTCTCCGGATTCCGGTTCCATTTTATATTTCCGTTTTCTCAATAGAAAGCAGATTGGCAAGCTCTGCGAATTGTTTGAGCGTCAGGGCTTCTCCCCGGACGGACGCCGAAACTCCCAGCGCCTCAATCGCTTCCGCTATCTTCTCCTTCGAAATATTGATTTCCGGTGAGTTGTTCAGACCGTTGAGCAGCGTCTTGCGCCTCTGGTTGAAAGATGCCCGTATCAGCTTAAACATCAGCTCCCTGTCGTCCACCTCCACCGGTGGCGTCCTGTGGCGCGTCAGGCGTATAACCGCGGAGCCTACATTCGGACGCGGGATAAAACAGTTGGGGGGAACATTCGCCACTATATACGGCTCGGCGTAGTACTGGACTGCCAGTGAGAGAGCACCGTAGTCCTTTGTTCCCGGTCCCACCTGCATCCGGTCGGCCACTTCCTTCTGCACCATAACGGTAATATTATCGATGGGGACCCCGCTCTCAAAAAGTCCCATAATAATCGGGGTGGTAATATAATAGGGAAGATTGGCCACCACCTTGATTGGCCTTCCTCCGTTATATTCCTCCGCCAGCTTATTTATGTCAAGCTTGAGAATATCTTCGTTTATGATGGTTATGTTATCATAGTCTTTCAGCGTCTCTTCCAGAATCGGGATTAGATTGCTGTCGATTTCAACAGCCACCACTCTGCCCGCATTCTCTGCCAGATACTGTGTCATCGTTCCTATCCCCGGCCCTATCTCAAGTACCATGTCGTCCATCGTGACCCCGGCAGCCGTGATGATTTTGGAAAGAACGTGTGTATCGATGAGAAAGTTCTGTCCGAACTTTTTCTGAAAAGCAAAATTGTACTTCTGTATTATCTCTATCGTGTTCTTTGGATTTCCCAAATCTATGCGCATATCAGTTCCTTTCTGCTTTTCCCGGAGCCAGACGATAGAGCTGCTTGGCATTCCTGTTCGTCACTCTGATAATTTCCTCCCGGCTTAGGCCCTTAATTTCCGCCATCGCATCCGCTACATAAGGAAGATTATAGGACGTATTCCTCTTTCCCCTGTTGGGAACAGGCGCCAGATAGGGACAATCGGTCTCCAGGACCAGACGGTCAAGCGGAGCGTATTCCACCACCTCTTTCAGCTTTTTTGCATTACTGAACGTAAGGACCCCGCCGATTCCGAGGTAGAATCCCAGGTTCAGGAATTCTCTGGCCATATCCCTGCCATAAGAGAAACAGTGGATAACGCCTCCAATCTCTTCCGCGCGGTGTTCCTTCATAATATCAAATGTATCTTTGGCTGCATCCCTGCTGTGGATGACAACTGGCCTTCTCACCTCTCTGGCAAGCTCCAGCTGGCGGCCAAACCAGTACTTCTGAATCCCGCGGTCCGGCTCGTCCCAGTAATAGTCAAGCCCGGTCTCACCAACCGCCACAATCTGGGGATCCATGGCCGCTGTCCGCAGAAGGCTGAATTTCTCCTCGTCAAGCTCCGCACTGCTGCTGGGATGCACCCCAGCAGCGCCGTACACCTGCGGATAACGCTTTGTAAGCTCCAGTGTATGCTCTGTGCTGAGCATATCGTTTCCTATATTTACTACGGCCTCAATCCCATGCTCTGTGAGGCCCTCAAGCAATGCTTCTCTGTCATCGTCAAATGCCTCATCGTCATAGTGGGCATGTGTATCAAAAATCATTTGTTTCCTCCGGCTTTCTTCTCCGTTTTTGTATTCATGCACCATTATAGCCAATCTTCCGTTAAAAAACAACGATTATCGGGGTTTTCTTCCGTTTCGCGCAGTGTAACTCAGGATTTTCGCGCAGAAAACGCGCGAAAACACCTAGCGAGACATAGCCGTCCGAACAGTAACGTTTCTATCTGTGATCTGCCTCTGATTTTGTCAATAGATACCTTTTTTCTAATTTGACCGCTGCATAATCCGTTACCTTTTTCATATAAATGCCATCATACAGGCCGCCGATTAACCCGGCAACCGGGATCCCCTGCAAAAACTTCATGTACAGCAATTCCCCGGACAGGGCCCCGGATGCTTTGAGCGCAGCCTGTTTGAGATTCGTTTCACGCTTTGTCTTACTGTCATCTTCACAGGCCATGCGGTAAATTTTTCGGTTCATTTCGGCATCCCGTTCCATAAAATCGTTTCCGTTATAGAGAGACAGGGCCAGAAGCTCCAGCAAAAATACCTGCTCTTCCGCCTTTCCAAGATCCACGCCAAAATGGAGGGCCTGGATATACAGGCTTCTGAGCAGCGCGGCCAGAAAAATAGGAACATCGGGAAGGCCAATCCCCAGAAGGCCCAGCACCGCCCCTTCTGCGCAGGCTCCAGCCACCCCGGCAGCCGCATTCCAGGCCGCCAGTTTCCGGCCCGCCGCCAGGTTCTTTCTCACCGGATAAACCGTTCCGGCATATTCCCTCGTCTTATATTCCGCTTCCAGCCTGTCTTTGGGAAAAGTCTTCTCAATTACCGCCGTGCCATTTTCCAAAATCATGCAGAAAGCCCGGTAAAACGCTGCTTCCAGGTTTCCGGATAGAGCAAGGCCCCGTCCGGAAACCATATCTCCGGGCGGGGCAAATCACCAGCCGATTGCAATTCCTGCCAAAATCTATATCCGGATTCTTAACAGATTTCGGCTCCGGACGGCATATCCTTCTCCGGCCTCATCAGTGCAAGATTACCCTCGCTGTCTTCTGCACAGAGCAGCATTCCCTCCGACAGCATCCCCGCCAGCTTAGCCGGTTTTAAATTAGTCACAACCATGACCTTCTTCCCGACCATCTCTTCCGGTGTGTAGTTTGCCTTGATACCGCTTAATATCTGTCTTACCCGGCTGCCCACCCTGACCTGGGAGCATAACAGTTTCTTCGATTTCGGAACGGCTTCGCAGGCAATAATTTCACCTATCTGGAACTGGAGCTTTGCAAAATCATCATATGTGATCTCAGGTTTTGCTTCCAGATCAATCACATTCTCATCCTCTTTTGCCTCTTCCTCTGCCGGTACCTCTTCGGCAGCTCTCATGGCCTCTACCTTATCCAAAACCTCTTTTACGTCCATACGTGCAAAAAGAATTTCAGGTTTATCCGTCACTTTACCGCCTGAAGGGTAAAGGCCGAATGTCCCCATCTCTTCCAGCGTTCTCTTCTGCGTATTTAACTGCGCCAGAATCTTCTCTGCCGTCTCCGGCATAAACGAATATAGCAGGGAAGCGCCGATTGTAATCGCCTCCGTCAGATTATAAAGCACCGTGGCAAGGCGGTCTTTCTGAGCCTCATCCTTAGCCAGTGTCCAGGGCATGGTCTCATCGATATATTTATTGCTTCTTCTGAAGATTCCGAAGATTTCCGTGATGGCATCCGCCACACGCAGCTTATCCATCTTCTCATCCACCCGCTTCACCGCTTCCAGAACAGTCGCCTTCAGGTCAGCATCTGCCTCACCCACGGCTCCTTTATCTGCCACTTCGCCTCCAAAGTATTTATTGCTCATGGATATCGTTCTGTTCACCAGATTTCCAAGGATGTTTGCCAGATCGGAATTCATGCGCTCTACCATGAGTTCCCAGGATATAACTCCGTCGTTCTCAAACGGCATCTCATGGAGAACAAAATAGCGAACGGCATCCACTCCGAAAAAGTCTGCCAGCATATCGGCAAAAAGCACATTGCCTTTGGATTTGCTCATCTTGCCGTCGCCCTGTAAAAGCCATGGATGGCCGAATACCTGCTTCGGAAGCGGAAGCTCCAGAGCCATCAGGAAGATCGGCCAGTAAATTGTGTGGAAACGGATGATATCCTTGCCGATCAGATGTAAATCCGCCGGCCAGTATTTTCCAAATAATTCTCCGTGGTTACCGTCACAATCGTATCCCAAACCTGTGATATAGTTCGTAAGCGCATCCAGCCATACATAGGTAACATGTTTCGGGTCAAAGGATACAGGAATTCCCCACTTAAATGAAGTACGGGATACACAGAGATCCTGAAGTCCCGGAAGCAGGAAGTTGTTCATCATCTCATTTTTACGGGATACCGGCTGTATAAACTCCGGATGCTCATTGATATGATCAATTAACTGCTGGGCGTATTTACTCATTTTAAAGAAATATGCCTCTTCCTTGGCCGGAACGACCGGGCGTCCGCAGTCCGGACATTTGCCTTCCGTTACCTGGGACGACGTCCAGAAGGATTCACACGGCGTACAGTAAAGTCCCTCATAATGTCCTTTATAAATATCACCTTTGTCATAGAGCTTTTTAAAAATTTTCTGTACCTGTTCCTCATGCTCTTTGTCTGTAGTACGGATAAATTTGTCATAAGATGTATTCATCAAATCCCAGATTGACTTAATCTGGGCAGCCACACCGTCAACAAATTCCTGCGGCGTAACTCCGGCTTCCTCAGCCTTCAGTTCTATTTTCTGACCGTGTTCGTCCGTACCAGTCTGGAAACGGACGTCAAAGCCCTGCTCCCTTTTATATCTGGCAATACTGTCTGCCAGGACAATTTCATAGGTATTGCCGATATGCGGCTTGCCCGACGTATAGGCGATTGCCGTTGTTATATAATATGGTTTTTTGCAATTCCGGCACATAGATTTATTCCTCCTGTAATGATTATAATTTTACTTTTTAGGCATTTTTCTCCGCCTGCGGCGGGTCGCTTCGGCGACATCATTCCCTGCCGCTGCAGTGCGATCCTCCGCGGAGCGGTTTTATTTAACAGGAAAGCCTCCTGTTAAATAAAAAATCGTCTTTAAAGGTGATTGATTCACCGTTAAAGACGAGACTTGTTTTCCCGTGTTACCACTTTAATTTACATGCCGCCTCACAGCGGATGCCTCAGCGGCTGTCTCCTGCAATCTGCATCCCGGCTCTGCTCCTGGCGATGCACTGCGTAATCACAGCCTGCGGTGTTAACGGACCTTATTTCCGTCACTGCTTAAAATGAACAGGCGGCCTGCAGGCCATGCTTCAATCCCGTTCATACTTCGGCAGTGCAGCTCCAAGACCATCTTCGGCAGTTCTCCTGACATCCGTTTCCACCCATCCGGACTCTCTGTAATCATTCTTTCTGCGTACTCTTCTCTTCACAGCCTTTGTATTATACAGTTCTATGCTCGATTTTCCAACATAGGTTTAGTCTAGCGGTTTCGCTCCTTTTTGTCAAGAAGGATTCCTCAAAACCCGGATGAAAAGGTTCACAACCTGCGTTAAAATCCGGCTCAGCCAGTAAAATACCAGGCCGACCACGCTGATAAACAAAAAATATTTTCCAAAAACCAGGTAATTCTCCAGACGCCCCACCGGCCTGCCCGCAAGAGGAAACACAAATTTACCCACCAGGATATGGTGAACCAGATATATGGAGAACGTATATGATGCAAAAATTGAAATCCCCTTCCTTACAACCGCATTCCGGATTAGCTGCCCGGCCCAGACAAGGAAAAGAAAAATCGGTATCCCGGTCCAGAGGATTTTAAACGGCACCGGAATTGACGTCTTAATCGTCATTACCGTACAAACGGCCGCAAACGAACACAATCCCCATTTCCAGTTATATTTTTCCCTCTGCTGTTTCGTTCCATACAAATATTTTATAAAATACATCCCGAACAGCACTTCCGGCACCCTGAGAAGGAAAAAAAACTGGATATCCATCTGAAACGGATAAAACAGCGTGAGCGGAACATAGATCATACCGACTGCCACAGGGGTAAGCACCGGACATCTGAGCATACATTTGCGAAGGAAAGGAAACATCAGGTAAATCAGGAGAATACAGCCGATAAACCATTCTCCCAAAAGATAATAGTTGGGAATCAGGTAATTCAGATACCCATCCATACCAATTACGCTGAGCAGCAGCCTCCATAACGGCTTATCGAAGGTGAATACTCTTTTAATCAGATAATTATATACAAAAAAAGCCGAATAAACCGTCCAGTAAATTGGGAATATAGCGAGAAAACGTTTTTTAAAATACTGTTTTAAATCGAGTTTCTCCATCGAAGAATACATCAGCGAAGCTCCCGCCAGAATAAAGAACAGGGATACACCGATATGTCCCATACTTCCGTTGGCATAGTGGACGAATAAAAGTATCGGTTTATTGACTTCCGGGATCATAAGAGTAACCGCATTGTAATGGAAAATAACGATCATCACGGCCGCAAGCACCCGTACAAAATCCAGGGAAAACAAATGTTCTCTTTTCATTTGTGTACTCCTTTTTTTCTATAAGTTTTTTTATTTTATCATATATTGGGGGGTGTGGCAAATGGAGATTTAGTTAAGCAGGTGAGGACGCCGCCGGTACGGCCAGCGGACGGGGTGGTGGGGTGTGTATATGAGTCTTCCGTCCCGGGGAAGATTGTTGTGAGTTGGGACTGCGGGCGAAGATAAAGTCTGCGGAGCACGCTCCCGCTCTGTGAAATGCATCGCGCTGCTAAGCTCGACAGGACCTCGCTAATCAGCGATGGATTTAGGCGGCATCCGCAGACTTTATCTTCCC